>Cebus_capucinus_imitator_PRJNA485217_SSR096__coassemble_447_pt1 | contig 17552 bp, 15 predicted proteins | sample Cebus_capucinus_imitator_PRJNA485217_SSR096__metabat2_high_PE_003 | metagenome-assembled genome bin Cebus_capucinus_imitator_PRJNA485217_SSR096 | reverse complement strand
CAATTCATCCCACCGCTTTAGAAGCGGGGGACTTCTTGCTGAATCCTGTTAAAGACTTTCCGAAATTTATTAAGATTTCTGACGCCCCCTTGTTTTTCAAAAATTGCTGTGCTATAATGCGTCAAAGTTAAAAAAGCTTTTATAATCTCCTATAATAAAGAAAGGATTTTTTATGGAACGCATCACAACATTACTACACAAGTATCGTCACGCATGGGTGCTATCCTACGGTCTGATCTACCTGTCCTGGTTTTCCTACTTGGAGCGGACGGTAACAAGAGGCTACCACGTCATGCACATCGCGCTGGATGACTACATCCCTTTCTGTGAATACTTTATTGTGCCCTACCTGCTATGGTTTCTGTATGTGGCGGTCACAATCGGATACTTTATGCTCACCAGCAAGGAAGAGTTTTACCGGCTCTGTCTGTTTTTATTCTCCGGAATGACGATCAGCCTGATCATCTGTACCTTCTTTCACAACGGTACGGACTTTCGACCGGCGGTTGACCCCAACAAGAACATCTTCTGTGCAGCTGTGTACGCACTGTACCACACGGATACGCCCACGAACGTATTTCCGAGCGTGCACGTTTTTAACTCCATCGGCACGCATCTTGCCATCATCAAAAGTCCCGCGCTCAAAAAGCATCGTCTCGTTCGTGCCGGTTCGTGGATTTTGATGATTTCGATCTGTCTGGCAACCGTCTTCTTAAAGCAGCACTCTGTGGTAGACGGAATCGGAGCGATCATTATGGCGTACCTGATATGTGGCGTCGTCTACGGCTATGGCTGGGCTTCTGAGGAGAAGAAAATCTCTCAGCTGAGCTAGTAAATTTCCTATGAAAAAAACTGCCGCCAGTTGCAGCTGACGGCAGAAAAGGATTAGTGATTTTCTCCGGATTTGAGCGGTAGGACGAAGTCTCACCCGAAGGAATGAGCTCGTCTGTAGTCGTGACAGAATCCGTGATATAGGAGCAAACTTTCACAATGCATTTGCCAAAAATTCATCCCACCGCTTTCGAAGCGGGGGACTTCTTGCTGAATCATGTGAAATCAGTTCCAAACCTCTTAGCACAGACAGATCAACTGCTGGATATGGACACCCTTTGGTCGGTGACGCAAGTTGTTCCAGCGGCAATCCCTTGGGCACTGCCAGCAAAAATTGTTTACCCTTTCGCAAAAACAGCTCCGCCCCCAACCGCGATTCGATGCGTTACAAAAAACGGGTCAGCGCAGATTGCGTGATAAATAACTGCTCTGATGCCCGCGTGATTCCCTCTTGCTCTGCAATTGCTACAATATACTCATAATCCCGAATATCCATATCTCTCCCCCTTACAACGGATCGTATTTTTTCTATTTTACAAAAAATTGAGAAGTTCGTCCAGCTTTTTGAGCAACTGATGTCTCATATAACAAATGCTCCCTTTCTGGCTGCAAATTCCTTGCATTCCAAAAAGAGAGCAAATTTCATTTCTAAATATTTTGTTTTTACGCTTCCCTTGTCTTCAGCTCCGCCCGCACTTTCTTCATCACATACAGATAAGAAACTCCGGTAAACACGCCTGCACCGACCCACGCCGCGGGATCGCAAAAACACGCCAGCGCGTAGCTGTGCACGCGAATCGCAATCATCGCCACACCAAGTCTTGCAAAGAGCTCCACAACGCCTCCCATCATAGGAAGAAAGCCGTATCCACATCCCTGCATGGCGTTTCGGAAGATAAAAATCACGCACAGCGGAATATAGAACAGAACGCAGATCAAAATGTACGTTCTTGCCCACGGCATCATCGCCGTCACATCCACATCGCCGGAGAAGAACAATCCAAGCGACGGACCAAGTGCCAAGTAAACGATCACTGCCGCTGCCAGCGAGTAGATCACCTCAATAATCACTGCACAGCGCACGCCCTGACTGATTCGCTTTGCGTTGCCCTTGCCGTAATTTTGCCCGGCAAAGACTGCCATTGTCTGTCCCATCGCAATCATACCCTGGTTTGCCAGGTTGTGGATCTTTCCGGCAGCCGTGTAGGCGGCCACTGCCTCGGAACCAAAGAGGTTGATCGCCGACTGCATAATCATGGTTCCGGACGAGGTAATCGCAAATTGCAAGGACATTGGGATTCCGACTGCCAACTGATAGCGACAATCCTCCGCGCTGAACGCCCAATGCTTTTTCTGCGGGCGCAGTGCCGGAACTTTCCAGTAAATGTAAATCAGACAGAGCACGGCAGAGATCGCCTGCGACAGATCCGTCGCCCAGGCGGCTCCCGCAACGCCCATGTCAAACTGGATGATAAACACCAGATCCAGCACAACGTTTAAGCAGGCGGAAAGCACCAGGAAAAACAGCGGTGCGTTGCTGTTTCCAACCGCTCTCAGGTACGAGGAGAACAAGTTGTAGAAAATATTCGCCGTCATTCCCAGGCTGATAATCACGATATATGTGTAGGCATCCTGGAAAATATTATCCGGCGTATTCATGGCGTGAAGCAGTGGGTTCATCACTGCCACGCAAAAAACGGTCAAAATCACAGAGACGCCAACGGACAGGAAAATGCCGTTGGTAACGCTGCGTTTGACTGCGTCCGTCTGCCCCGCGCCAAAACGCTGTGAAGTCAAAACGGAAAAACCGGCGGAAAAGCCCTGGGCGAATCCATTTAACAGGAACATGATCGTTCCCGTGGAACCAACCGCCGCAAGAGCGTCTGCCCCAACATAGCGGCCCACGATGATCGTGTCCGCCATGTTGTAAAGCTGCTGGAACATGTTTCCAATCAGCAAGGGCAGGGTAAACATCAGCAGAACGGGTAAGATTCTGCCCTTCGTCATATCTTGTCTCATAACTTACTTCATTTCATAATTAATCTTTGCCATGCGAATGTGGTCCTCCCACACTCCGTTGATCTTTAAGTACGCCTTGGAAATGCCCTCGTTCTCAAAGCCATTCTTCTCCAGCACACGCAGAGAAGCCTTGTTTTTTGGCATGACGTTGCCTTCCAAACGATGCAGCCCCAGCTCTCCAAACGCATAGTCCGTCACAACCTTGATTGCCTCGGTCATGATTCCCTGATTCTGCTCATCCTGATCGAGCTTGTATCCCAGATACGCAGAGCAAAAAGCTCCCCAGCGCGCATCGTTAATCCCAACAACGCCGATCACACGGTTGTGCTCGCCCTTCTTCTGAAGATAGAATCTCCAACCAGTCTTTTGCAGTCTTGCAGATGCTTCGCGCTCCAGGTTTTCTCTCTGACCCTGCGCCGTGTAGAAGCTCTCCGGATGCTGTGCCTCAAACGGTGCGAAGTTCTCGCGGTTTCGGCGATAGAAATCAGCCACTGCCTCTGCCAGATACGGATCTGCAGGAACCAGATTCAGCTGTTCGCTCTGGAGTCTCTGCACTTTGCCCTCAACCGTTGCAATGTCGATCAAAGTCAGCTGCTCTGCGCGGTTTTCCAGGCTCGTCGCCAACGCGGCTGCCGTGTCAAGGCTCGTCAAAACGTGCACACCGGTCTCGATCGCATTTCTGCGGATCACAAAACCGTCGCGGCTCTTCTCCGCGCCCTGAGAGGGAATATCGATGATCAGGTCGATCTGATGACCCAGAACCAGATCCAGGATATTGGGGCTCTCCTGCTCGATCTTGCGGATCGGGTAAGCCTTCACACCGTGCGCGTTCAAGGTTCTTGCCGTTCCTCTCGTTGCAAAGATCTGATAGCCCACTGCCTCAAAGCGGCGTGCAATCTCAACCGCCTCTTCCTGCTCAGAGCGGCGCACGCTCATAATCATTTTCTTGTACTTTGGCAGGCGGATTCCCGCTCCCTGGAATGCCTTGTAAAGAGCCTCGTTGAAGGTCTTTGCAATACCCAGGCACTCACCGGTGGACTTCATCTCCGGGCCCAAGCTGATCTCCGCACCACGAATCTTCTCAAAGGAGAATACGGGCATCTTGATCGCAATGTAGTCTGCGGCAGGCTGTAAGCCCGGTACGTATCCCAGCTCACGGATCGTGTGACCGCAGATGATCTGCGTTGCCAGCGGAACGATCGGGATTCCGGTTACTTTGCTGATGTAGGGCACGGTTCTGGAAGAACGCGGGTTGACCTCGATGATGTAAACATCGTCGCCGTCCACGATAAACTGGATATTGATCATTCCCTTAACGTGCAGGGCTCTCGCCAGCTTCTCGGTGTACTTCACAATCGTTGCAACATTTTTCTGATTCAGATCCTGCGCCGGGTAGACGGAGATACTGTCTCCGGAGTGGATTCCGGTGCGCTCAATGTGCTGCATGATTCCAGGAATCAAAATATCCGTTCCGTCACAGATCGCGTCAACCTCGATCTCCTTACCCATGATGTACTTATCGACCAGAATCGGGTGTTCCTGTGCAATCTGGTTGATGATGCCGATGAACTCGTCGATGTCCTCGTCGCAGATTGCAATCTGCATTCCCTGACCGCCAAGTACATAGGAAGGACGAACCAGAACCGGGTATCCCAGCTCGTGGGCAGCCTTCTTTGCCTCCTCAGCAGTAAATACGGTGTGTCCGGCAGGTCTCGGAATGCCGCACTGCTCCAGAATCTCGTCAAAACGCTCACGATCCTCCGCCGCGTCCACGTCCTCTGCCGCCGTTCCAAGGATCGGGACGCCCATCTTCATCAACGCCTCGGTCAGTTTGATTGCCGTCTGTCCGCCAAACTGTACAACCGCGCCGTCGGGCTTTTCGATGTCCACGATGCTCTCCACATCCTCCGGAGTCAGAGGTTCAAAGTAGAGCTTATCCGCAATGTCAAAGTCCGTACTCACCGTCTCCGGGTTGTTGTTGATGATGATCGTCTCGTATCCTTCCCGCTCAAATGCCCAGGTGCTATGCACGGAGCAGAAGTCAAACTCGATTCCCTGTCCAATGCGGATGGGACCGGAGCCAAGAACCAGGACTTTCTTGCGTCCTGTGGTCTGTTCCGCCTCGTTGACACTGCCAAAGCAGGAGTAATAGTAAGGCGTCTCTGCCGCAAACTCAGCCGCACAGGTATCTACCATCTTGTAAGCCGCACGGATGTTGTTGTCGTAGCGCATCTTCTTAATTGCATCCTGGTCGATTCCCGTCAATCTCGCGATCACGTTATCGGGATACTCGATCCGCTTTGCCTCGGCAAGCAGCTCAGCATCCAGCGTTCTCTCGCCGCTCTTTACTGCTTTTAAGGCATTTTCCATCTCAACCAGAATCGCCAATTTGTCGATGAACCACACGTCGATGCGCGTTACCTCGTGAATCTCCTCGTAGGAGAAACCTCTTCTGAGGCACTCTGCGATACGCCAGATCCGCATATCGTCCACCCGCTTCATCTCGTCACGAAGCTCAGCGTCCGTCAGTCCCGTAAAGTCATAGGACATCAGGCAGTCAACGTGCTGCTCCAGAGAGCGAATCGCTTTCATCAAGCCACCCTCAAAGTTGGTGCAGATGCTCATCACCTCTCCGGTCGCCTTCATCTGCGTTCCCAGTGTGCGCTTCGCGCTGATAAACTTGTCAAATGGCAGGCGCGGCATCTTGACCACGCAATAGTCTAACATCGGCTCAAAGCTCGCATACGTCTTCTTTGTCACGGCGTTCTTGATCTCGTCAAGCGTGTAGCCCAGAGCGATCTTTGCAGCTACCTTTGCGATCGGGTATCCGGTTGCCTTGGAAGCCAATGCGGAAGAACGGCTCACACGGGGATTTACCTCGATGACGCAATACTCAAAGCTGTCGGGATTTAAGGCATACTGTACGTTACAGCCGCCCGTGATTCCAAGCTCCGTGATGATGTTGAGCGCGGAAGTACGAAGCATCTGGTACTCCTTATCTCCCAGCGTCTGAGAGGGAGCCACAACGATACTGTCGCCCGTGTGCACGCCGACTGGATCCAGGTTTTCCATGTTGCAGACCGTGATCACATTGCCCGCGCCGTCACGCATTACCTCATACTCGATCTCCTTCCAGCCCGCGATGCAGCGTTCCACCAGAACCTGTCCCACACGGGAGAGGCGCAGACCGTTCTCCAGAATCTCCGCGCACTGTTCGGGGTTGTAAGCAATACCGCCGCCGGAGCCACCCAAGGTGTAGGCAGGGCGAAGTACCACGGGATAACCGATCTTTTTCGCAATCTCAAGACCGCGCGCCACGTCCTCCACGATGTCGGAGGGAGCAACCGGCTCGCCGATCTTCTCCATCGTCTCCTTGAACATCTCACGATCCTCTGCCTTCTTGATGGTCAGAGCCGTGGTTCCGATCAGGCGCACATTGTGCTTTTTCAAAAATCCCGCATCCTCAAGCTCCATCGCAAGGTTCAGACCTGCCTGTCCGCCCAGGGTGGGGAGAATGCTGTCGGGACGCTCCTTTAAGATCAGCTGCTCGACGACCTCCACGGTCAAAGGCTCGATGTAAACCTTGTCCGCGATGTCCTTATCCGTCATAATGGTTGCGGGGTTGGAGTTTAAGAGCACAACCTCGATGCCTTCCTCTTTTAAGGAGCGGCAAGCCTGGGTTCCGGCGTAGTCAAACTCCGCCGCCTGGCCGATTACAATGGGACCAGAGCCCAGCACCAGTACTTTTTTGATTTCAGGATTCTTAGGCATCAGTTGTTCACCTCCATCATTTTAAGGAAACGGTCAAACAGGTAACTGGAGTCCTGCGGGCCGGGGCAGGCTTCCGGATGGTACTGCACCGTGAAAATGTTCTTTCCCGTATACTTTAAGCCCTCGTTCGTTCCGTCGTTGACATTGACAAATGCAGGCTCTGCAATCTCCGGCTTGATGGTCGCACTGTCCACCGCATAGCCGTGGTTCTGGGAAGAAATGTAAACGCGTCCCGTCTCCAGATCCTTCACGGGGTGGTTTCCGCCGCGATGTCCGTACTTGAGCTTGTAGGTGTCCAGTCCGTTCGCCAGAGCCATCAGCTGATGTCCCAGGCAGATCGCAAAGATCGGCACATTCGAGTTGTAGAGCTTCTTGACTTCCTTGATGATGGCGACATTTTCCTTGGGATCTCCAGGACCGTTTGAGAGCATAATGCCGTCGGGATTGTCCGCAAGAACCACCTCAGCCGGGGTGTCTGCCGGATAAACCGTAACCTGACAGCCGCGTTCGTTTAAGGAACGGGCAATGTTTCTCTTCGCACCGTAATCCATCAACGCCACCTTCTTGCCCTCTCCGGGAAGCACATACTTCTCCTTGGTGGTCGTCTTTAATACCACACCGGTCACGGAGTAAGCCGCCATTCTCGCGATGGGCTCGGAAAGATCCGCGTACTCCTTTGTGGTAATCATGCCGTTCATCGTTCCCTTTTCGCGAAGAATCTTAGTCAACGCTCTTGTGTCAATTCCGCAGATACCCGGAATGTCATACTTTTCCAGAAAATGCTGGATGGTATCCTCGCTTCGGAAGTTGCTGGGGATTCTGGAGACCTCTCTTACAATGTATCCGTCGGGCCATGCCTGGCGAGACTCCATGTCTTCGTAACAAACTCCGTAATTTCCGATCAGGGGATAGGTCATCACCACTGCCTGTCCTGCGTAGGACGGATCGGTCAGCACTTCCAAGTAACCTGTCATGGAGGTGTTGAACACGATCTCGCTAATCACTTCCCTCGTAGATCCAATGCTAGTCCCGGTAAAGACCGTACCGTCTTCCAGTATGAGATATGCTTTCATAGGGGGTATCTGTCCTTTCTTTCTGTATGGGGATTTTCGGGCTTCCTATTTCAGCCCAAATTGTAAAGATTATACTGTATGACAAATTATTTTTCAATGCCTTACGATGAAAAATATTTTTTTGTTGACCTAAAAAACTTTTATATTTATCAGACAATAGGTGGTTTTGTATATAAATAGAATCCTGCGAGCAGGATTCTCCGCCTGCGGCGGGTCGCGTAAGCGGCATCTTCCAATCCGCCGCAGTGCGATCCACAGCGGAGCGTTTTTGTTTCATAGGACGCAGTTTCCTATGAAATAAAAAAGGAGAATCCACAAAGGATTCTCCCAAATCACTCAACTTGCGAGTGCCGTGATACCAAAGTATGCGAGCACGATCACGCCGAGTACAATTCGGTAAACGCCGAAGAACTTAAAGTCGTGGCGGCGCACATAGTTCATCAAAAAGTTAATGGAGTACACGGAGACCACGAACGCAATCACCATTCCCAACAGCATATAGACGATCTGCGGGGCAGTAAAACTGTATCCCTTGACAAAAAACTTCACCAATTTGAGCAGACTCGCGCCGAACATCACCGGGATTCCCAGGAAAAAGGAAAACTGCGCTGCCGCCGGTCTGCTGCATCCAAGAAGCATTCCGCCAAGGATCGTGGAACCGGAGCGGGACGTTCCGGGAATCAGGCTCAGACACTGGCACAGACCGATCTGAAATGCCGTCACATGGTCAATCTGACCGACTTTCTGGATTCGCGCCTTTGACGCATAGCGACTATTCTCGATGAGCAGAAACGCCACGCCATAGAGAATCAGCGTTGCCGCCACCACATAAGCATTGTATAAATGCGCATCCATCCAGTCGTCAAGCAGCACGCCAAGAACAGCTGCGGGAACGCAGGCAAGGATGATCTTAACCCACAGATTCCAGGTCGCGCGCTTTTGCGTTTCTTTCTTTCTGGGATCAAACGGATTGAGCTGCCCAAAATACGTCAGCACCACGGCCAGGATCGCTCCCAGCTGAATCACCACCAGAAACACCGTCTTAAATTCTTCCGGCTGATCCAGGTGAATGATCTCATCCACCAGAATCATGTGTCCCGTACTGCTGATGGGAAGCCACTCCGTAAATCCCTCGACGATTCCAAGAACAATTACTTTCAAAATCTCAATGATACTCATCGCTTTTCTCCTCACGGCCTATGCCGTACATTGTATTCGCCCCGAAATTTCTTCATACCTTTTCGGACGCCCTAGATATCCTCAATCTGCCAGTCAATCGGCTCCAGCCCACTTTCCCGCAAAAACGCATTCGTCTGGCTGAAGGGGCGGCTTCCGAAGAATCCTCTCGAAGCAGACAGCGGGCTCGGATGCGCAGACTCCAGAATCAGATGATTCGGGTTGTTTAGCATCGCTTTTTTCGCCTGCGCTTGGCGTCCCCAGAGAATAAAGACGATCGGGCGATCCTGGTCGTTTAAGACCTTGATGGCTGCATCGGTAAATTCTTCCCAGCCAATTCCGTGGTGTGAGTTTGCCTGATGCGCGCGCACCGTCAGCACCGTGTTTAAGAGAAGCACGCCCTGATCTGCCCACTTTTTCAGATAGCCGTTATTGGGGATCGTGCAGCCAAGATCGCTGTGCAGCTCCTTGTAAATGTTGACCAGAGAAGGGGGCACGTCCACTCCTGGCTTCACAGAAAAGGAGAGACCATGCGCCTGTCCGTCGTTGTGGTAGGGATCCTGTCCCAGAATCACTACTTTGACCTTTGCAAGCGGCGTAAAGGCGAAGGCGTTGAAAATGTCGTCCGAAGCCGGAAAAATCTGTCTGGTAGAATATTCCTCTTTGATTGTGTCGTACAGCTTGCGGTAGTACGGCTTCTTAAACTCTCCGCTTAGCGGTGCAAGCCAGTCATTGTCAATCGCTGCCATTTTTTTCTCCTCCCATCTTATCTTCTCAGTCCCAGCACCCAGTCCACGGAGTTGACTGCTTCTCGGACGGATCTTCCCTCCATCGCGGCAAGTTCTGCCGGGATCTGTGAAAATTCCTCGTTTACGCGGACAAGGCAGGCTTTTTTGCTCACCATCGCAATCCGCTCAAACGGCCAGCGAATCACACCGGGACTCTCAAAGCCGACGCCAAGCTCCAGCATGACCAGACGCCGGTTCATCGTCGCGCCCTGCCACTTCTTGCAGGACTCCCATGCCGGAAGATACCCTTCCTCGATGTAATTCTTTGCCTTGATTGTGTTGCCTGTCAAAGGCGCGCCGCAATGTGGGCAAATGTCCGAGGGAACTTCTCCCTCCTCCCAGATATCCTTGGTGCAGCTCTCCGAGCACTGTCTCCAGTGGATATTTCCACAGGGCGCGCTCACACGCTTGCTCCCAAACGGGCTGTCAAGCACCGCGCCGTCCGTCACCGTCGTCACAAGATAATAGTCCTTGTCCTTGACCAGCTCGTACAATGCCTCATACGCCTGTCTAAGCCGCGTCTGGGCAAGATCGGAAAGTCTGCGCGCCCGCACATCCTGTCCGTCATCCGCAAGTGCCCACTCCGGTCCCAGACCGATGAGCACCCGCTCCGCCTCCTCAATCATTTTCCGAATCATCCGTCGTATCTCCTTTGTCGCGTTTTCTGTCTTCGCCTGCGATCCGATCACGCACACTCTCAAACTCTTCCATCGAGATTCCGCTCTCCTTTAACCGCTGGATTCTGCGCTCTCTTCGCTGGATTCGCGCCAATCGTTCCCGCTCTCTCTCATGTTTCACATGAAGCACAAATGCCGCCACGCCGCCTGCTGCCGCAATTACCGCCAAGACGCCAAGAGCAATCGGAAGCACGTCGGGCAAGTTTCCTCGTTCCACAGGCTTTTCCTCCACAGTCGGAGCCTCTGTCGTCGTCTCGCTTTGCGTTTCCTGCACCGCAGTATCTTTTGCCAAGAGTGTGTCCGAATACAGCCAGGCATCTCCGACTTTTCGCTCATTGTAAGTGTACTCCACCAGCGCGAGTGCCCCATCCGGGTGATCCTGCGCCAAATCCGTCACCAGCGTCTGATCCGCATCGTCAAAGGAAGCCCCGTTTGGAAGCGTGATCACCGCCTGCTCGTCCAGCGACAGATCCGACGCCGGGTACGTCTCCTCACCGATTGTCACGCCGTCCCCCGTGACGTAATCCGTCTCATTCTGGGAAATGTTCCAGTTGGTAAAATTTGCAAATCCAAACTCCAGAAGTTCCTTGGAATCCAAGTAATATTGCGGCTGTGTACCCTTTAAGATGACGCTGATTAGGCTCGTATCGCCGCGCTGAGCCAGGGTCACAAGCGTATTTCCAGCGGCAAGCGTGTAACCCGTCTTTCCGGCGATCACACCCTCACAGTAATATTGGCTTTGTGGATCTTCGGCGTTGATGAGGCGATGCTCCATCCGAATCGTCACCCCATCCGGGTTGTTCGTCGTTGGCCCGATCTTCCAGCTTTTGGCAGAATCAATCGTCAACAGTGATTCGTTGGAAAATGCTTCCCGCGCAATCAATGCCATATCGTAGGCACTGACGTATTGGTTCTCGTCCGTCAATCCCGATGGGTTCGCAAAATGGCTCTCCGTGCATCCAAACTGCGCCATGCGGTCATTCATCATCTGAACGAAGCCCTCAATCGAACCCGCAACGTGCTCTGCCAGCGCGTTTGCCGTCTGGTTGCTTGACTGCAGGGGCAACAGATATAGGCAATCTTCCACCGTCAGCTGATCGCCCGTCACCAACGACTGCTTGTTTCCGCTGTCCGGATCCACGCTGTTCATCGCCGTGTCGGAAAACGTCACCATCTCATCCAACTTGCTGTTCTCCACCACAACGAGTGCTGTGAGGAGTTTTGTGATACTCGCCGGAGCGTAAGGCAGGTGAATGTTTTGCCCAAACAGCACCGCGCCGGAATCTTTGTCCATGATGATTCCGCCCTCTGCCAGGATTCCGGTATTGGAAGGCCAATCCGGCTTTGCAAATGCGGTGATTGAGAGGCTCAAACACATCGCGCCCGCAAGCAGACAGCAGATCGTCTTTTTTATAATTCGATTCATAGATCATTTCCTTTATGTTGATTTTCTGTCAATTCTCACCCAGTTTATCATTTCACACCAGAATCGTCAACTGCCATGGGGCGTCCTTTCTTGCATTTTCCCATTCCATTGACTATAATCAGAGAAAAACCATTTCCGGAAAGAGGTATATATATGAAACAATCCGCAGATCTGCGCCGTTTGTTGGAAAATATCGACCACAAAAGTTATCCCGCCTACAAAGACGTCCGGGGACAGTATTCCTTTGGCGAATATCTTCTCTCCATCGACCATGTGCAGGGCGATCCCTTTGCCGCGCCTTCCAAGTTGAGTATCCAGATTCCTCATCAAAAAGCTGCCTATCCCGCCGCGCTCTTTGATACGCCCTGGAAGCAGACCGCGCTGGAGGATGATCTCGTGCGCCATTTTGCCCGCGAGATCGCGCAATTTAACTTTAAGGCAAAAGGTTCCGGAAAGAGCGGACTGATCGCAATCAGCACGCCGGGACCGGAGATTCTCTCCCGCACCGCCTGCCAGATCACAAAAACAGCAATCATCGCTCGCTTCGAGGTAGGATTTCCTGCCTTTGGGCGCACGATCAACTCTGCGGAGCTGATTAAGATTCTCTTTGAGTTTCTTCCACGCTGTGTCAAGAGCGTCTTTTTCTTTGCCAACCGCATGGTGCGCGAGGTGCAGGCAGTGGCAGACCTTGCAGACGACCAGCATTTTATCCGGGAAGAACTCTCCCGGCTTGGGCTTTGCGCCTTTGTTGCGGACGGAGCCATTCTCCCCAGAGAGAGCGGCGTCTCCAGCCGCCCGATGAAGAGCGCGGTTGCATTTTCCTCCCCGGAAAATCTGCGCGTGACGCTCACACTCCCGCACAAGGGCAAAATCACCGGAATGGGCATCCGGCGCGGTATTACCTTGATTGTCGGCGGCGGCTACCACGGAAAGTCCACGCTCTTAAAGGCATTGGAGCTTGGCGTCTACAACCACATCGCGGGAGACGGCAGAGAGTACGTCATCACGGACGAGACGGCGATGAAGCTGCGCGCGGAGGACGGACGAAGCATCAACAACGTGGACATTTCCCTCTTTATCAATGACCTGCCAAATAAGAAGGACACGCACCGCTTCTGTACACTTGATGCGAGCGGAAGCACCTCCCAGGCAGCCGGCGTGATTGAGGCGATTGAGTCAAAAAGCCGTCTGTTCCTGATCGACGAGGACACCTCCGCTACCAACTTTATGCTGCGCGATGAATTGATGCAAAAGATCATCCGCCGTGACAAAGAGCCGATCACACCGTTTATCGAGCGCGCCAGAGATCTTTACGAGAAGGCGGACATCTCCACCATCCTCGTTGCCGGAAGTTCCGGGGCATACTTCTACATCGCAGACACCATCATCCAGATGGATTCTTACGTTCCCGCGGACATCACCGCACACACGAAAGAAGTCTGCGCCAAATACGGGGAAGATCCCACCAAGGCAGCTCCCGGATTCGCGCTTCCACAAAATGGAAGAAAGTTGACGATCGCCACAGCCACCTGCGAAAAGTCCTCCGATCGGCGCGGCGGCTATTCTAATCGCGGACAGGGACGCGGTGGGGATCGCGAAGAGCGTATCAAGACAAAGACTTTTGGAAAAGATTCGCTTCAGGTCGGAAAAGAACAGGTGGATCTGCGCTTTGTCGAGCAGCTCGTACACAGCGAACAGACTGCCGCCCTTGCCCAGATGATCCGCTACTGCCTGGAAAAACAGCTCTTCTCCCGCCTGAGCGTCACGCAGATCGTGGACGAGTTGACGCAGCAGATTCAAAAAGGCGGTCTCTCCTCCATCAGCGATTCGTCCTACGCGGCGATGGGACTTTGCCTGCCCCGCCACCAGGAGATTTTTGCCTGCTTAAACCGCTACCGTGGCTAATTGAGAAATTTTCTCTTGTACCGTTATAAAAACAGTAATTGTTATTATTTCTATCTTGACTTTTTCCTAGTAAGATGGTATTCTTTTCCTGTCAGTAAGATAGAATCCTACGGCGGGTCGCCATAGCGACATTCTTCTAATCCGCCGCAGTATTGAACATTTTTTGTTTCATAGGATGTAATTTCTTATGAAACTAAGAAATACTAATCCATGTTAGGAGGTTTTTTCATATGAAAGCAGCAATTATTTATTGGTCTTCCACCGGAAATACCGAAGCAATGGCAAACGCGATCGCCGAGGGCGCAGGAAGTGTTGCAGAGGTAAAGCAGGTATCTGAGATCAGTGCCGACGAGGCAGCAAACTACGATGTTTTGGCTCTGGGATGCCCCGCCCAAGGTTCCGAGGAGCTGGACGAGACAGAGTTTGAGCCCTTCTTCTCTGAACTGCTTTCCAAGCTGTCCGGCAAGAAGGTTGCCCTGTTTGGTTCCTACGGCTGGGGCGATGGCGAGTGGATGCGTTCCTGGGAAGGCCGCGTAAAAGAAGCTGGCGCAGAGCTGGTAAACGGTCAGGGGCTGACTGCCAACAACACACCCGATGACGATGCGATTGCCGCCTGCAAGACGCTGGGCGAGCAGATCGCTGCACTGTAACTTTTACACAACTACAATCACATGACCTTGCAGAAACTCCCCCGCTTTTTGGCGGGGGAATTTTCTCGTTCCATAGGAGTTTTTATGTTTTTCTTTGACTTGCTTCTTCCCTGTTTGCTCTATCTCTTTGCCGCAACCTTGGTGCAGCTTGTTTTTCCCGCGCTCTCTGCCCTGGCTAGCACCGGGCTTGGCGCGCTGATCTCGCTTCCGTTTTTATTCGCCTTTTACAGGCGTGAGATGCGTTCTTTTTCCTGGGAAATGTTCCCGACAAGAAATCGGCGCGTGCTCTTTTTGCTCTGTCCGCTTCTGGGAATCTGTGCCTGTGTCTGCGTCAATGCCCTCATCCTGCTCTCCGGAATCTCTTCCCTGTTTCCGGGATTTCAGGAGACGACTGCCGAACTACTCTACGCGCCGCCTCTTGCCGTTCAGATCGCTGCCACAGGCATCCTCATCCCGGCTGCCGAGGAGCTTGTCTTTCGCGGCGGAATCTACCTGGTGCTTCGCCGAAAGCTCGCCGCCTTCCCTGCGATGATTCTCTGTTCCCTGCTCTTCGCACTCTATCACGGCAACGTGGTTCAGGGAATCTACGCCTTCCTCTTGGGATTTTTGGCGGTCTGGCTGCTCAATCGCACGCAGAGCATCCTCTATCCCGTGCTCTTTCACATGGCGGCAAACCTTGCCTCTCTCGCCTTAAACGCCCTGCTCTTGCCGCTTGGAAACGGGATGCTCCTCTTATCGCTCTCCTTTGACGTGCTGCTTTTTGGCGCGCTTTTGCTCTTTCTCATCCGCCGAATTGCACAACTTACGGCAATCTCACAGACTCCACCAACGCGGTAAGTTCTGCCTCAGAGATTCCCGATTCCAGCGCGATCGAGTGCGCAAATCCGTCCGCGCTCCACGTCGCCAAGGTGTACATTTGCCCGCTTCCAGAAAATGTCACCGAATGTCCCGCGACCGTCACCGTTTTTACTGTCTTAAATTCCTCGTAAATGCCGGAATTGTCCTCCTCCCCGGCAGACTGGCGAAAGGTGAGCGAATTTTCCTCGCCCAGATAGTGAATCTGCGCCAGATTGCCCCAGTACGAGGTGTAGACGGTCTGCGTCACGGCAAACGGAATCGCTTCTTTTGGAATCTCACAGACGGAAAATCCAACGCTTGCCGAGAGTGCTTCCAGACTGCCCACATCCTCAATCGCGGGATTTTGTGCGACCATTCCTTGACCAGGCAGATCTTTTTTTACAACCTGCGTAAAGACCCCCGCACTTGCCACGCAGATCAGCAGGCAAGCGGCGATCGAGAGCACACGCCGATTCCGCCGTTTTTGTTCTTCTAAGGCGATCCGGCGAAGGATGCGCGCGCGCATCTCAGGCGTGACTTTCACCCGCTGCATTGCTTCCTGATACTTCCCCAAAGTCATATTCCTCCTTTAAGATTTCTTTTAGGCGAATCCGCGCCCGCCTCAGATCGGAGCGGACACTGCTCTCGTTTTTCTGTAAAATATTAGCAATTTCTTTCGTCGAGTACCCTTCCTCGTAAAACAGATGGATCGCTTCCCGGTAGGCAACCGGAAGGGCGCGCACCGCCTCCCAGACAAAGGACAAATCCTCTCTGCCCTCCGCCACCAGGTTCTCGTCCAGCTCATCCGTCTGGCGAACCTGATTGTAGCGAATCTTGTTTTTGCTCAGATTCGCCGCCACCCGAAGAAGCCAGGCGCGTTCGTGATCCGCGCTCTCAAACGTTGGGTTTGTCCGCATCAGCGCGAGCAAGGTATCCTGAAGAATGTCCTCCGCGTCCGCCCTGTTTTTCAAATACGCATACGCAGTTCGCAAAATGCTGTCCCCATGCTCTGTAAGAATCCGCTCTGCCCGCGCCTCCTCCAGCGTTTGTTCCTGTCTTTTTACGGTGAACAGACCGAGTACCGCAGCTGCAAGGCGCAGCCCGATCCGAAAAATCTTCTCCTCTATTTGATCTGCAAGCGTATCCGCTCTCCACAAACAACTCTCCACGTCAATACTCCTGTCTAATGGCTCTGGCTCACGAGATCGCACACCTGCTGTGCGTCCAGCCCGCCTTCTGCGTCAATGGCATAAGTATAATCCCCACTCGTCCAGAGAGCAACCATGATTTTTCCGTCCTCGCCTTTTGCTGTGACGGAAATGTCCCCGACAGTCAAGCTCTGCGTTTCGCTGTATTGATTATAATCTCCGCTGATGTCGCCGTCACCGATTCCTTTTCGCAATAAAATCTTATCTTCCTCCCCATAAAAGACCTGAATCATCTCTTGATCCACTGCCTGAATCACAGAAATCTCTTTTCCTGCACCTTCCTTTGGCGCGTCCAGAGAAAATCCTGCAACCTGCGCTGCTTTTTCCAGATCCTTACAATCCACAAAGGGGCTTGGAAGTCCAATCGCCGCGCTCTCCATCTCTGTTTCCTTTACGATTTCCGCCGTCGTTTTCGCCTCTGCCTTTGGCGTGCATCCAACAACCGCCGTCGCCATAAACACTCCCATCACCATCGCCATCCAATTTTTTCTCATCTCAAAAACCTCTCTTTCTGTTGTTCTATCTGGTATACAGTTGGGAGGTGGGAAATGTTGCAAAGAAATTGAGTGACTTTTTAGAAAAAAATAGAATATTTTTGTAAAATAGAATCCTGATCGCAAGATTCTCTGCCTGCGGCAGAGCGTTTTTTGTTTCATAGGGCGTAATTTCCTATGAAATATGGAGTTCACGCCTCTTACGAGGCGTGACAATCCAATGATATATACTGATTGGACGAAACAAATTTCTACTCACACGCCTCTTGCGAGGCGTGACCTAACGACGTTAATTCATTGTACCCGTCTATGATATTTCTACTCACACGCCTCTTGCGAGGCGTGACCGCTACATATTGTATATATCTGCAAATCACGCCACAATGTCAGAGGCGGACTATGATTTTTTCAAATCAATTGTTACAATTATAGCATATTTTCCATGAAAAAGGAAGCACAATTCAGGCGAACCTCGCGCACTTTCTCCATCATCTTAGGTTCGCCAGCTCACCATTCCTTCTTTCAGAAAATAATTACCCCTTCCGAATCATACGTCTGCTTTGCCCCAATATGTTCCACATTTCTCTTCCAGTTATTTCCAAGATAGTAAAAGCGCAAGCTATCCTCACTCGGATCAATCAATTTTAACATGATTTAGCAAGAAGTCCCCCGCTTCTAAAGCGATGGGATGAATTGC
>Cebus_capucinus_imitator_PRJNA485217_SSR096__coassemble_445_pt1 | contig 17662 bp, 12 predicted proteins | sample Cebus_capucinus_imitator_PRJNA485217_SSR096__metabat2_high_PE_003 | metagenome-assembled genome bin Cebus_capucinus_imitator_PRJNA485217_SSR096 | reverse complement strand
AGGTAGAGCTTGAGGCGGTGAGTGCGAAAAACTTGGAAGCCAAAGACGCGCTGGAAGGAGAGGCGTTGGAGGAGCGGGCAAGGAAAGTTGCAAGAGAGCTGGAAGAAGAAATTGAGCGGGAAGCTGCTTCTGGGGAGGCGATTGAGAGTGAGAGCGCGTTAGAGTCGGAGATGGCGGCGGAGTCGGAGGTGGAGGTGACTCAGAGTGATGAAACTGGGATAAAGATAGACTCCGGGGAAGAACTTTTGAATCAAGAAAACGTGCCGGAATGCGTGAGTGGGGATCGGGAAGAAGCAATTCCGTTCCATCAGGTGCAGACACAAGATGAGGTTTGCCAGGAACGGGAAGTGCAAAGATTGGGTAATGTTGAGGTGGAAGGCATAGATGAGAAGGAGGTGCGAGATCAAAGTCGGAGCTTGGGTGATATTGAGGCGGAAGGAATAGGCGAGAAGGCGACGCAAGAGGAAAAACAGAGTTCAGGTGATGTTGCGGTGGAAAATAGAAGCGCGCAGATTTCGCAAGACGAAAGGCAGAGTTTGGGAGAGGCGAATCTTGCCGCCCCCTTACAGCGCAGAGCACAGGCGACGCCGACTGCTCCGCCGCTTCGCTGGGATCAACCGGCTGACCGCCCGGTGGAGCCGCCGTATGGGCGGGATTCGGGGATTCTCTCCGGGGTGGGGAGGCTTGGGAAAAACGGAATCTTGCCTCGTTTTGGACAGGCAAGACCGGTCGCGGTTTCTAATATTTCCCAGAAAAGACAGGGAGAGCCGGGAGTTACCCAGAACGCGATGATGCAGCCTGGGCAAAATGCACTTTCACAGCAGAGAAACGCCAACGTGCAGCCAGAAACGGCTCAGGCTGTGACGACACAGCCAGTGCAGAGCTCATTTTCGCAACAAAGAAACTGGGGAGCGCGATCGGATATGGCTTCTAACATTTCCCAGACAAAACAGAACCAGCCGGGAACTTCACAGCCTGCCGTATCACAGCCTGCCGCGTTACCTCAAAACTGGGAAGAATTTCCTCTGGGAGATCCAAGCCAGCTCAAGCGTCTTGAGGAGGAAGAGCGGGCGAGCCGCAAAACGGGGCAGCTCTGGGACGCGTTTCGACGGCGGTGTCCCAAGGTGCAGGCGTTTGATTGCAGCGGGACGAGCGAAATCCTCGTCATAAAACCGCAGGACATCGGGCTTTTGCCAAGAGAGGCGTGGACTTACGGCAATAACAGTTTTCTGTTGCATGGCTACTACAATTACCGCTATCTGCTGCTTGCAAAGGTGGAGCTTACGACGGCGGGCGTGCGCTACCTGCTCGGCGTTCCCGGTCACTATTATAGTAACGAAAAGTATATGGCTTCCATGTTTGGCTTCCCGCATTTTGTCCTGGCAAAACGTCAGCCGGAAGGAACGGGGCGGTTCGGATATTGGTACACGGACATCCGTATGGAGTTTGCGGAATAGCAATCCATAGCGGAGTGTGTTTCATAGGACGCAGTTTCCCTATAAAAAACGAGGCACCGCTTATCGCAGTGCCATCTGTAACTTCTCCATCTGGTAAAATTCTCCTTTGAGTGCCATCAGCTCCTCGTAGCTTCCGGACTCGCGGATGCGTCCCTTTTCGAGAACCACGATGCGGTCGGCATCGCGAACCGTGGAGAGGCGGTGGGCGACGATGAAGGTGGTGCGCCCTTTGACGAGGCGGTCGAGTGCTTCCTGAATCTCCTTCTCGGAGACGACATCCAATGCGGAGGTTGCCTCATCGAGGATAATCACCTTGGGATTGCGGATGATTGCGCGGGCAATCGCGATGCGCTGACGCTGACCGCCGCTCAGGTTTCCGCCGTGCTCCTCCACCATAGTGTCAAGCCCGTTGGGAAGTTTCTCGACGACAGAGCGCAGGTTTGCCGCCTCCACCGCCTTCCAGACTTCCTCGTCCGAGACATTATCCATGCCGTAGGCGATGTTCTCGCGGATCGTTCCGGAGAAGAGAAGCGGCGTCTGCGGAACAACAGAGAGGAAACGGCGGTAACTCTTTAAGTTGATGTCGTTTACGTCGATGCCGTCGATCGTCAGCCGTCCATCGTCGGGTGTGATAAATCCGATGAGGAGATTGAGCACCGTGGTCTTTCCGGAACCGGATTCCCCGACAAAGGCGATCGTCTCGCCGGAGTGAACCTGAAGATTAAAGTCCGTCAAGACGTGCTGGTCAGAGTGCGGGTAGGTATACTTGACGTGGGAGAAGCAATAATTGCCTTCCAGATCGTCCATCTGCTGCTTGCCCTCGTTTTTCTCCACATCCTCGCACGAGAGCACTTCCCCGATGGAGGAGACAGACTCCAGACCGCGCGTCAAGATGGGCAGAAGATTCATCAGCGAGGAGAACTGGTTGACGACTGTTCCAAAGCTCGATTGATAGAACGCCACGTCTCCGATCAGAATCTTGCCGCTCAACGCCATGAAGCCGGAAAAGCCAAGGCAGAGAGCCTGAAAGACCTGAAAAACGCACCAGCTGACGGCTCCGAAATGCGCCTGAATCATGTCGAGGCGGTATCCCTTCTCGGCAGTCTCGGCAAGCTGTTCACTGATTCGCCGCTCCTCGACCTCCTCAAGTGCGTGTGCGCGTGTGACGGGAACCATCTCCACCATCTCCATCACGCGGGCGGAGGTATTCTCCATCTCCTTTCGGAAGGCGCGGTTCTCGCCGTGGATTCTTCGCCGGAAGGCAAAGACCGTGACGGAGGCAACGGGCGCGACCAGTATAAAGAAGATGAGAATGATGCGGTTTTTCACCGCGGTGATGGTGAGCGTGATCGTCAAGTTGAGCAAAATGTTCATCAAGTTGACGAAGAGCTGCTCGGACAAGGTTTCCACTGCCTCCACGTCGCGGATGATCTTCGATTGCAGGCGACCGGACTGAATCCCGGTGTGGTAGGGGATCGAGAGTTCCTGAAGTTTGCGAACAAGTGCCTCTCGAAGCCCTGCCTCGGTTCGTCGGATCACCTGACTCTTAAACTTGCTGTGCAGCCAGTTGGCGGGCAGGTGAATAGAGAGAAGCAGCAGCCAGATCACGACGTTTAAGATGATGGCGCGCTGACCTTCCGGACCGCCCTGAATCGCCCCGTTGATGACATTTGCCATAAAAAGGGAGGCAAAGAGCGCGGGCGAGTGCTTGATCACGAAGAAAAGGGCGGAGAGCAGGAAAATGTGGTACTGCCCTTTGTAAAAGCCCATCAGCACGAGCGCGGAGTTGTTGCCGTATTTCTTGTAGTAGTGGACGAAACGCTGCTCCATGTCCACGTCATTTTTGAGTAGTCTGGAATGTTCCATGATGTCAAATCCCCCCTTGGATTTCCCTAAAACGTCTCGGAGAGTGTGGGAGCTGCGAGGAAGAAGCGGCTGTAAGGCTCGCCCAGCTTCTGAAGCTCCCTTGCCAAAAATCCTGCCATAATCACAGCACCTTCGGGTTTTAAGTGCGTGTTGTCCTTTGGCCACATAAAGAGCGGTTTTGAGGCAATATCTCCCATGTGTGCGAGATAGTCTTCGGTGATGGCTGTCAGGTCAACGACCGGAACGCTCAGGCGCGCGCCGAGTTCGCGGACGGCTTTCGGGTATTCGCCGTGACTGCCGGGCTTAAAGTTGCCTGCCTCGTCAAAGAGACGGCGGGCGATCGGTGTGACGAGGACGGGAATCGCCTGCTTCCTGCGCGCAGTCTCCACGAAAACGGTGAGATTTTCCTGATAAGTCGTGAATGGGTCGGTGTGACGCGCCTCGTCATCCTTCTCATCGTTGTGCCCGAACTGAATCAGGAACAGATCGCCTGTTTCGAGCGCGTTTTCACATTTTTCCAAAAGTCCTTCGGTGATAAATGATTTCGTGCTGCGTCCGTTTCGCGCAAAGCTGCGGATCGTCACTTCGTCCGAAACGTAACGTGCAAGCCCCTGGGACATTCCAGTCTGGGGGTATGAGTGAATGCTGTTAAATGCTGCTGTGCTGTCTCCAGCGTATACAATCTTTTCCATAGGTGTACACTCCATATGCTGCGCCTGTAAAGCGTTTTCCTTTCTGATAGCCTTCTGAGCAAATGCAGGTGACATTTTCCAGAGTGGCGATAAGCCGTCCATCGAGGAAAAAGTCGCGCCGTAAGCCCGTTGTCACAATCTTGAGAAGATAAGTGCGTTTGCGCTCTGAGAGCGGTTTGGTGATCTCGCAGGTGTATTCTTCGCCGACATACTCTTTGACGAAGACATTTTCCTGGGAAATGCCGAACTTGAGGAAGGTATTCTCGTCGTAGTAGAGCGTAAGACCTGCCTCCGTCTCGTCTGAAACCCCAGTTTCTGGAATCTCCATCGCAAATTCCGCCACAAAGTCAAAATCCGGCTGCCACTTTAACAACAGACTCCCGCAGAGACGCTCGTTTAAGTCGAGCCCGTCGCCAACGATCTGAACCGTCTGGTCGGGGAGCAATGCGATCCGGCTCTCGTCGATGAAGCGCGGTGCGATCCAGCCGCCAAAGAGAAGCGTTTCGGACTGGGCGGGCAGAGTGACTTTGGGAAGCGGCAGAGCCGCCATGGTGGTGGTTTTTCGGTCTTTTGCGACAATCGGCCAGCCGTCCGGCGTCCAGGTGATCTCGTCCAGACACGTCTCTCTGCCGAGCATTCCCCATTTTCCATCGAGAAAACGAGAACACAGGTAGACGATAAACCAGCGTCCGTCCGGTGTGGAGACGGGTTTTCCGTGACCGCAGCATTGCAAAACTCCGGCTTCATCGTTCTGGCGAAGGATGGGGTTATAGGGGCAGTCCTCGTATGGCCCGGTGAGATTTCTGGAGCGGGCAACGGTGATTCGGTGTCCCATCCCCGTTCCGCCCTCGGCGAGAAAGCAGTAGTAGTAACCGTCTTTCTTTAATAAATGCGGGCCTTCGGGGGCGTGCTTTTGGGAGCCGTACCAGATCAGCTTTGGCTCGGAGAGCAGCGTCTTGGCGTCTGAGGAGACTTCCATCAGGCGCGCGCCGCGGTTTAAGAGCATATAGCGGCGTCCGTCCTCATCCGCAAAGAGCGATGGGTCGATTCCGAGCACGGGGTGGATCACCGGCGTCTCGTAGGGACCTTCCGGCTTTTCGGAACTTGTCACGATCTGCTGTTGAATGCAGGGGGCGTCATCGTTCATGCGAAGGGTGGCGGTGATGTAGAAGCGTCCTTCGTGGAAACTGATGTCGGGAGCCCAGAATCCGCGTCCGCCTTCGAGCGGACCGAGGTGTTCGCGCATCCAATGAGCGTCCGTGACCGCGTAGCCGATCACTTCCCAGTGCACCAGATCGCGGGAGTGGGAGATGGGGATTCCTGGAAACATCACGAAACTGGAGTTGACCAGGTAGTAGTCCTCGCCCACACGCACAATGCTGGGATCGGGGTGCATTCCTCTCAAAATCGGATTGCGGCGGCAATGATCGGAATCAAAGCCGCAGACATTTTCAAAGTATACCTCGATTTCACTGTGATGTCCAGATTTGAGGGAGATTTCGTGCGCCAGATCAAAGGGAGTGACCATCTTCTGGTTTGCCCAGGTCGGGGAGAGCCCGCCCTGTTCGACGAGAAAACGCACGACGGAAAGATTTCCTCCAGAAACGGCATAATGGAGGGCGCAATTTCCCTCCTCATCGCAGTCTTCCAGATTAAAAGAATGATCCGCCAGCTGTGTGAGAGCTGACAGATCACCGTTTGCGGCGGCTTTGAAAGCCGCCAAGGCTGCGTTTTTACTTTTGGATGTGAATGTATTCATAATCCCCATAGCCTTTCGATGTGTGGTTGTTGCGGTTTGCCGCCCAGAGGCAGAGTTTCGCGCCTGTCCAGGTGTTCTTGGTCAGCGGGAATGTGCAGCTTGTGGGCGTAAAATGCTCTCCGTCCGCAGAGAAGGAGAAGGTGTAAGTTTCGCCTTCCGTCACGCAGATGGAAAGGTAAGCAGTGTCAGAACCCCATGGGATCGACCAGACACAGGTTTCCGTCGCCGCGCCCTCAAATTCTTTCTCCGTCACCGTGCCCTCGTAGAGGCAGAGGGCGTTGCCGTTTCCAGTCTTTTCCAGAGCAAGGTAGGCGTAGCGGTGTGCGGTGATTCCAAGGCAGGCGAGATCGCCGTCCTTCTCGGCGTTCAGAGTGACTTTTGTCGTGGCAGAAAAGGTCTTTGCCTGTGGAATCTGTGTCAGGACGTTCGGGCAATGCCACAGAAACGTCTCGCGCGTCGGGTGGTTGTAGCAGAAGAGGCGCAGGTTTCTGGGATTGTCGCTCAGGGAGTAGTTTGCCGGGTTGGGATTGGCAGACCATTGCCATTGAAGTCCGAGTGTCTCGCCTGCAAAGTCGTCGGAGGCTGCGATCTCGTAGGCAGGTTTGCCCTCAACGGGCATCATCCACTCGCTCACCGGCTCACCGATGCCGTCGCCGTTTTGTTCTTCGCCGATAAAGGGCCAGCCGCCGTTCCAGCACATGGGCTGAAGGTGGACGATTCGTCCGAGGCTTCCAACATCCTGGAAGTGGATAAACCAATCTTTCCCGTCCGGCGTGTCGATCCAGCCGCCCTGGTGCGGACCGTTGACGGAAGCATTTCCCTGGTGCATCACAATCTTATACTCGTATGGCCCCCAGATATTGGAAGCTCGCAGTGCGGACTGCCAGCCGGTTCCGACACCGCCGGAAGGCATCAATACATAGTAGAGTCCGCCGCGCTTGTACATCTTTGGTCCCTCGGTTGTGGGAGCGATCTGCTGACCGTCAAAGATGACTTTCGGCTCGCCGATCAGGTGCTGACAGCCGGGATCCATCTCGACTAAGGCGAGGCGATGCTTGATTCCGCAGCGGCTTCTCGCGTAGGCGAAGATCATGTAAGCCTTGCCGTCCTCGTCCCAGAACGGGCAGGGGTCAATCCAGCCCTTGGACTCACAGATCAGGTTTAGGGAAAAGGTTCCCCGTGGATCGCTGCTTCTTGCCACGAGAATGCCTTCATCCGGAAGGGGAACGAAGACGAAGAACGTTCCGTTCTGGTAGCGGATTGCAGGAGCCCAGGTTCCGGAACCGTGGGAGGGGAGCTCGTATTTTTCAAACGGAAGTCTGGGAACACAATAGTTGATGATCTCCCAGTGCACAAGGTCACGGGAATGCAGAAGTGGTACGCCCGGCAAATATGTGAAAGAGGAAGCGACCATATAATAGTCGCTCCCTACACGAATCACGTCCGGATCAGAATAGTCTGCATAGAGAATTGGATTCTGATAGGTCGTCATATGTAATTACTCCTTAACTGCGCCGATGTTTACGCCCTGGATGAAGTATTGCTGGCAGAACGGATAGATCAGCATGAAGGGAAGGATTGCAACGATAACTGCCGCGTTCTTTACGGTATTCTCAGTTGCTCCACCCAGTGCGCTGGGAAGGTCACTACCCATGATCAGGGAGCGCAGCTTCATCTGGAAGTTGTACAGATTCTCGTTGGTAATGTACAGCTTGTAGTTGGTGTAGTCGTTCCAGTAGGTAACGGCAAACATCAATCCGATTGCAGTCAGCGCGGCCTTGGAAAGGGGCAGCACGATGGTAAAGAAGATTCTCATGGGAGCACAGCCGTCGATCTCAGCGGACTCGAACAGGCTGACCGGGATTCCCTCGAAGAAGTTACGCATCAATACCAGGTTGTAGACGTTAATTGCGGGGAGCAGGATAACAGACCACAGGGTATTGGTCAGTCCCAAACTTCTCATAACCAAGTAGGTGGGGATCATACCACCGTTGAAGATCATGGTGAAGAGCAGGATGTTTGCGAACAGGGAACGACCGGGCATCTTCCACTGAATCAGGACATACGCGCCCAGAGTGGAGATGGTCAGACCCATGAAAGTACCTACGATGGTGCTGAAGCAGGATACCAGGAACGGACGGTACAGAGTCGGGTTGGTGACAACGGAAATGTATCCGGCCAGACCGAACTTCTCAGGAAGGAGCTTCATTCCGTAAGCAGTCTTCAGATCCAGGGAGTCGATCAATACCTTGTAGATCGGGATCAGCATAAGCAGACTCACTGCGATGAAGAAGACGACCAGGAGTACGTCAAATAATGTTATCTTTTTCTTCATAATCGGTAAACTCCCTTCCTATACGATTCCGCGTCCGCGAACCTTGTAGCTTGCGTGGTTGCAGACAAGAACCAGAACACATCCAACAACTGAGGAAGCAAGGCCTACTGCGGTGGTGTAGCCGTAATCGGGCAGTGCACCGGAGTTGAAGGTCTGGGTGTAAATGTAAGTCTGAAGTACGTCAGCCTGCTTGGTAACTGCATCGTTCTGCATAACGAATACGGACTCGAACAGGTTCATAATCTTTGCCAGGTTCAGGATCAGCACGGTGATGATGGTGTTGCCCAGAGCCGGGATGGTGATGTAGCGCATCTGGTTCCAGCGGCCGGCTCCGTCCATGGAAGCTGCCTCGTACAGCTCAGGGTTGATACCGGACAGTGTTGCCATGAAGATGATGGTTCCCCAACCTGTATCCTTCCAGATATTTACAAGGAAGAACACGGGAGTCCACCATTTCTGACTTCCTAAGAAGTAGATTCCTTCTTTTACGATGCCAAGCTTGATCAGGATGGAGTTTACCAGACCGGAAGCAGAGGGGGATAACAGCATGGTGAATACGGATGCAGTTACAACCCAGGACATGAAGTGAGGCAGATAAACGATGGTCTGAGTCACTTTCTTGAAGGTCTGGGAGCGAAGCTCGTTGAGCAGCAGGGAAATGCCAACTGCCATAAAGGTGTTGAGCAGCAGCTTAATCGTGCTCAGGAAGAAGGTGTTCGTGAACGCACTCCAGAAACCGGGCATACTGAACATCTTCTGGAAGTTTGCCAGTCCCACAAATACTGGCTCCTTGATTCCCTTGTAGGAGAAGAAGGCGTAACGGATGCCGAGCATCGGCAGGTAGTGGAACAGGATTGCAAACAGCAGTACCGGGAGGAACATGATGTAGAATCCACGGTAGTATCTAATCTGGGATGCCAGAGACCGCTTATTCATTTTTACAGCTGCCTCGGAATTTGTATTTTTCATTTGGCTTCCTTTCTCGAAATCAGCCGTCGAGGATGAAACTCTTCGGCGGCTGAATCGTGGGTTGCATGAGTTGTCGGATATTACTTTGCAGCGTTCAGGGAATCAACGATCATCTGAGACCACTGTGCGCCGCCCTCGCTCTCGAATCTTGCGTAAGCATCGTCGATGGACAGACCCTGTACAACGACATCCGCAACGATGGAGTTCTTCAGGGTGGTCAGATCTCCGTTGTACTGAGCCATCTCGGAAGTGGAGGGAACCAGCTGAGCCTGACGAGCGTTCTCGTTGAAGGTGGTCTGAGCTGCCTTTGCCTCAGGTGCAATAGCATCTGCGCCGGGGTTGTTGGGCCACTCAGCGATTGCCAGCATGGGATCCAGGTGCTGCTTGGTGTACTGAGTGCCGGGCTTCTCTAAGCTCTCTGCCAGGTGGAATACACCAGCATCGTAGGAGTTGCCGCAAACGGTCTCAGCCTTGGTGGACCAGTGAACGTCCTCAACACCGTAGCTCCACAGAGTCTGCATATCACCGTTGTCTAACATACCTTCGATCAGGTACTTGAATACGCCTTCGGGATTCTCACAAGCCTCGGTGATTGCCCATACTGGTGGAGTTCTCTCTAAGTAAGTACCTACCTCAGCAAGGGGCTTTAACGCAACCAGCTCGCCGTCCAGTCCGTTGGCTTCCAGGTTGTTCTTTAAGTTGGTAGCCCAAGTACCAGCCCAGTAGGTGAATACGCCAAACTTATCCTCGTAGAACTTGTTGCGGACATCACTGGTACCGTTGGTCAGAGTCTCTTTATCAATGTAGCCGGCTGCATAAGCCTCTCTCAAGCGGGTCAGAGCATCCTTAAAGTTGTCCTTGGTAAATCCATCGTACCATACGCCGTCATCACCCTTTACGAAAGAGGGGTACGCATCCTGATAGAACTCAGGCAGGTAGTTGACGTAGGGAGCCTCGGTTCCGATCAGACCAGCTGCAGATACGCCGTAGGTGTCGCCGTTTACGCCGTTACCATCGGGATCGCCCTCAGTGAATGCTTTCAGCATATTCAGGTACTCTTCATAAGTTGTGGGAGCTTCCAGTCCGCAGTTGTCCAGCCAAGCCTTCTTGACATAAGTAATGCAGCCGTTTCCGCGGGCAACGGGGAAGCCGTACAGCTTGCCGTCGATCTTCATGGAATCTACAACAGACTCATCCTTTACTCTGCCGGAAGCCTTTAACTCGGAGTTGTTCCAAGCATCGGTCATATCCCACAGAGCACCCTCCTCAGCATAGCCTGCATAATAGGTAGAACCAAGGATGATTGCATCGGGCCAGTTCTCTGGACCGGAAGCGAAGGTCTGTCCCAAAACGTCATAGTAAGCGTCGTGGTCAGGCTGAATGATCTCCAGATCAATGCCGGTCAGCTCTTCCCAACGCTGCTCGAACGCATCGCGGTTGTTTAACTTGGTAGTAACGGTTCCGTCTACCATAATCGTGATCTTTTCGGGCTTCTTGATGTCGTCCTCAGAGGAAGTGTTTCCTGCTGCCTGGCTCTCTGTATTGGAAGAGTCAGTATTGGAGGAGCTGCCGGAGCCGCCGCATCCGCTCAGCACAGTTGCAGCCATCACTGCTGCAAGGCCAGCTGCTGCCAGTCTTCTTTTCTTCATGTGTTTCATACCTCCCGTATTTGTTTGTTGACACAATCTTACCAGACAAGTTCAACAAGCGCAAGAACCAAAATCTTAGTAACCTGTGCATATTTACCAATTTTGCTGCGGATGTATGGGAAAAACCAGGGAACAGATTTTAAGAACAGGGTACAAAATTTCCTTTTGACCTTCTGGAAAGAATGTTTTATACTATATAAGACTGGAAAATGCCAAGAAGGGATGTGCAATTTTATGGCAGAACCAAAAGAAACGTCTAACGCGATGAGCAATCAGTCTTTTCAGAAACGTCTCATCTTATCATATACCTGTATCCTGATTCTTGTCCTTGTTGTGGGAGCCGCACTCTATCAGATCTCCTACCAGCGAATCCAAGATGGAATCCGTGAACAGACGGATGTGACATTTGCTTCCTCCATCCGAAGAGTGGACAACGTGCTCTCGAATATCAGCACGACCGCACAGCGCGCCTCGAATATTGTCTCGCTTCGTCAGCTCACGCAGATGAAAGCGAATGATTCGGAAAAATTGTACTATCAGGCGTACACGGTGGAGAAGGACTTAAAGCTGATTTTTCCGATGGACACGGTGACGATCAGCGACTCCTTTATCTATATGAAGAACTCAGGCTATGTGGTGTCCTCGTCCAAGTTTCTGAACTTCGATTCTTACGGAAGATACACCCTGCTTTGTCCGCAAGAGAAGACGATGCTTCTCCAGAATATACTGGACGGAAGCGTAGGACAGGCGATGATCTTTTCACTGGAAGAATATGGAAGTAATTGGCCGGGGTATCTCTATGTCTATCCGTTGGCGAGCCGCAGCGTGTTCCCAGGTGCGAACGCAGCAGTGGACGCCTATTTGTGCTGCGTTATTGACAAAGATCTACTGGAAGATTATTTCCCGGGAGATCTGATGGGAGGGGGATATATTCAGGCGACGGATGCAAAGGGCGGCGTTGCATTTACCCTGGGAAGCAAGGGCGAGGAGATGGAGGATGAGCTGCTCTACACCGAGATGAGTTCGGATTACAACGGTTGGAAGTATGTGCTGAGTCAGCCAAAAGATGAGCGGTACTACTCGATCACGCAATACCGCGACCTGTTCCTGATGATTACGGGGCTTGCAGTCGCGCTGGGAGCGACGGCAGTTTACATTTTCACGATACTCAATAGTAAGCCAGTGATCGAGCTGTCCAATGAGCTCGCAATCAAAGAGGAGCAGGCGTTTTCACTCAGCGAGACTGTGGAGAAACAGCGGCCGCAGGTCGAGGAAGCGTATCTTCGCCGGATTATGCGGGGGGAAAATGTGACACAGGACGAGATTTCATATATTGCCAAAGAATTGAAACTCGATCGGGAAGGCGTTTGTTTTCAGGTATTATATATGGAAGTTTATCCGTCGGAGAGTTATAATCTTCAACTGGATGACATGGCACTTTGTATGCAAAACTACGATCTGCTGGTGCGGGACGCCTTAAAGCGGTATTTCCCGGACACGGGTTACATTTACAAGCCTTCAGATCGCGTCTTTGCGACACTTTTAGTATCGCCTGCCTCGATGGAGGGCAATCAGGTGCTTCCGCACAATGTGGCAGCATTTTCCGCGCTCCACGCAGAGCTTTTGAGTCAATACGGGATCTGGAGCCGGGGCGGTTTTGGCTGGCGAAACGAGCGATTAAACGATATTTGGCGTTCCTACCAGCAGGCAAAGGATGCAAAGTCCATCACAACGGGAGAGCACTTTATCCAGAGTTATCATGATTATTACACGAACTCGGGAGATATGTACTACTACCCGGAAGTCATGGCAGTGCAGTTGACCGGGGCGATCTCGGCGGGAAACAAAGACCAGGTGATGGAGCTGTTTGGCGTGATTGAGAAGGAAAATGATCAAACAAGATCGCTTTCTCGTCTTCAGAGAAGGCAGCTTCTCGCAGATATTCGCAGTACCCTGTTTCGCAAGCGTTGTCAACTTGCAGTGTCTACGGGTTCGGAAAATGAAGCCGATCAAGAGAAACGGAGAAAGTGGCTCGATGCGATCGACCGCCAATACGACTGGGAAGGGACGGGGGAGACAAATCTGGAACAACTTCGAGATCTTGCACTCAAATTGTGTGACGGATGTGTTCAAAGCAGCAGTTCCAACGAGTTGATCCGAAAGATTCAGGAGTACATCACGAAGAACTACCACGATCCGAGTTTGTGTCTGACGAAGATTTCTGAGGAGTTTAATATCTCGGAGAATTACTTTAGCTTCCTATTTAAGAAGGAGACGCAGCAGAATTTCTCGGATTACCTGGAGAATCTGCGAATGGCGAACGCAAAAGAGATGGTACTCCACTCCGACATTGGGTTGTCCAACTTGTATCAGTACCTTGGTTATAACAACGCTGCTTCTTTTCGGCGTGTGTTCAAGAAAACATTTGGGGTTTCCCCAAAGGAAATGAGGGATCAGGACAATGGAACGTGATTTTGGTAAATTATGGGAGAAAATGCAGGGCTGGGAGATCCCAGTGGATAGTCTGCTCGTCTGCCAGGGCGGCAAGGATCGGTTTGAGGCGTACCGCGCCCCCTATCACCGTGACCGTCTGCACCGGATGTTCTCGGTGACGAAGAGCTTTTGTTCGCTGGCAATCGGATCCTTGGCGGCGGAGGGGAAACTCTCGCTCGATGAGCCGATTGTGGAGCATTTCCCAGAATATCTTCCGGAAAAGGTGCATCCGTGGCTTGCTCAGATGACGATCCGCGAGATGCTGTCCATGCAGACGTGCTATTCCGCGACGACGTATAAATTGCACTCGGATCAGAACTGGGTGGAGAGCTTTTTTGTCACGCCGCCGACGCACAAGAGCGGGCAGATCTTTCACTACGACACGTCCGCAAGTCATACGCTTGCAGCCTTGGTGAAGAAACTCACCGGAAAGGGCGTGTTGGAGTATCTGCGCGGAGTATTTTTAGATGAAATCGGGTTCTCAAAGGAGGCGTACATTCTCTGCGATCCGTTCGGGGCAGAGATGGGCGGATCGGGACTGATGGCAAAGCCGTGTGACTTGATGGCGGTGGCAAAGTATCTGCTGGCGCAGATTCAGCATGGCAAGGGGGCATTTGCAGACTATCTTCGCATCGCAACCTCGTGCGTGGTTTCGACGCAGCACTTTGGGCAGACGTTTGAGGAGCAACTTGGATACGGCTATCAGTTCTGGCAGGTTCGTGGCGGATGCGCGATGTACGGGATGGGCGGTCAGTATGTATTGATGTACCCGGAGCTTGATCTTGCGATCGTCGTGACTGCGGATTCTCAGAACATCAAGGGCGGAACGCAGCGGATTCTTGACGCCGTGTACGAGGCGGTGTTTGGGCGGGAAAATGTCTATCGCCGCGTGCTTGAGGAGACGGTGGACGAGAGATTGGCAGACGAGCAGTTAAAACGCCTTGCCGGAACGTTCGCGCTTTTCCCGTGTAAGAGCGGGTTTACGACGCTTACGGTTTTGGAAAATGATGGAAATGCCGGAGGTGTGCTTCGCCTTTCAAAGGAAGGGGCGCGTTACGAGATCCCGTTTGGCTGGGAAACAAAGTTTTGCGAGTTTGCGATCGGAGACGAGGAATTTGCCGCCGCGGCGTCCGCAAAGTGGCTGGAAGGCGATCGTCTTCTTGTTCGGGTACAGCTTTGCGGGGAATGCGTTGGGTCGCTGACATTTCTTGTAAGACTGCGCGCGGACGGAGCGACGCTGTGGATGCGTAAGGTGGAGGAAACGTATTTTGGAGAGTTTAGCGGGTTCGCAGAGGGAGAGAGGATTTGCGGATGACGGCTGACGAGAGATACATGAAGGAGGCGCTTCGCCAGGCAAAGAAGGCACTCGCGCTGGGCGATGTGCCGATCGGGTGTGTGATCGTTTATCAGGATCGGATCATAGCAAGGGGTTATAATCGCCGGATGGCGGACAAGAGCTCGCTGGCACACGCGGAGATTCTTGCGATCAAGAAGGCGTGCAAGAAGTTGGGAGATTGGCGGCTTGAGGAGTGTACGATGTATGTGACGCTGGAGCCGTGCCCGATGTGTGCCGGGGCGATCGTGCAGGCGCGGATTCCGGAGGTTGTGATCGGCTGTATGAATCCCAAGGCAGGCTGCGCCGGGTCGGTGCTTGATATGCTTCATGAAGAAGGATTCAACCATCAAGTCGATACGCGCATTGGAGTGATGCAGGAAGAATGTTCCTCAATGATGAAGGAATTCTTCCGGGCGTTGCGGATGAGGAAGAAGATGGGGGAGTGAGCCCCTTGACAAACCTGCCTCAGCGGGTTATACTTAACAGGCATTAGACTCAATTTGTTTCAAAGTTTCCGCGCAGCCGGGGAGATAGCGGTGCCCTGTACCTGCAATCCGCTCTAGCAGGGGTGATACCCCGCCTCGGACAACTTGCTGCGGGGCAGCCTTGTGAAAGTGGTGTTGACGTTTGGGTCTTGCGCAATGGGAATCCGTGAACCGTGTCAGGGCAGGAATGCAGCAGCACTAAGCGGAAGCTCTCATGTGCCGCAAGGGAGCCTGGATCGAGCTAACTACATGAGTAACGCCCGTGGCAACTGTTCAAAGCGGGGTGCGTGGATTAAAATTATAGAAAAGCACACAGAACTGAGCGATCAGGGCTGTGTGCTTTTTGCATCTCATTCCATTGATTTTCGGTATTCTAGGGGGGAAAGTCCGGTGTGTGTGTTCTCTTAGATCCCACAAACCGTAAAACACTCCTCTGTCTGAAAACACACTCGCGCCCACTGGTCAATCTCGGCAAGGACTTTAGAACAGCATGGAAAGGAGTGGTTTGCGGTGTTCTTGATACGCTCCCAGTCCCTGCGAGTTACGACTGTGATGCCAAAGTAAGAGAATTTATCCAGACAGGTACGAAAAAGTACATCTAATTCCAGTTTTTGGAATACGTCTTCCGTGATATAGAGAGAATCTTCCAGCCAATGGACATTTTCAAATGAACCTTTCATTAGCTCAAAGACATCATGACCGATCAAATCTTTTTTCCTCAAAACATACATTGCAGTCCCCTCTTTCTTCCAAAATTACACTTGCTAAAATTGTGCACCAAACCACAGCCAAAGTCAATGCACTTTGATTGGATCGTATCTAAGTTAAGAAAAACTTGACGTTTTTGGAAAATCGTTGATTTTTTGGCTCAGTCGTGTAAAATAGGAAAACAAAAAATGTCTGGGAAATGGGAGAGTTTGGAGGGAGTAGGGAAATGGAGCAGGTTTGGAAGATCGGAAGCATGGTTCGGATGATTCGCGAGAAACAAAATATCACGCAGGCACAGCTTTGCGATGGTCTATGTTCCGTGGCGACGCTTAGTCGGTTGGAGAGCGGAACACGAGAGATTGATTACTTTCTCTGTTGCAGAATCTTTGAGCGTCTTGGATATGTTCCGGATATGTACGAGTTTTACGGGGACACAGAGGAGCTGAAACAGTGGAATCAGAGATACCAGATACAGATTGACTATGTAAAAGGCGATGAAGGGCAGCTGGAGAGGCATTTGCAAGCATATAAGGAGTCTTTGGGAAAATGCCTGGAAGTGGATCTGTTACAGAGGCAGTTTGTCGAATTTTTTGAGGGAATTTTGCTTGTAAAAAAGGGCGAGTCTAAGAGCGGAGCTGCGACATTGGAGCGGGCGATCCTGCGAACTGCTCCGGAGTGGAACAAAGACGGAAAAATATTGACTCTTGGAAAGACAGAGCTTGAGATACTAAAGACTTGGGGAGATGCCTGTGAGGTTTGTGGAGAGGAGGAGCAGGCAGAGCGAATCTATTTTCGGATTCTGAATTGCTTGCAAAAACGCCAAAATCTGAAAGAAGAGTTGAACCGCCTGTACGCAGATACGGTTTGCAAGGTCGTCCAGGTCTATTGGAGACAAGAACGATACCCCAGAATCTATGAGTTGTGTCAGGACGCACTCAATATTTTAGCAAAAAGGATTCAGATCACGCATTGGTCTACGCTGTTATATTGGAAGGCGAAGAGCCTGGAAGCGATGATAAAAAACTGCCAGGAAACACAAAAAAGCAAAGTCGATGAGGTGATAAAACTCTATATCCGAACATACTATGCGATGCGTTTGTTTGGAGAAGAGGAAAATGCACAAGAAGTCAGAGTACATTTGGAGGAGCGATACGGATGGGAATGTACAACATTGGGGAAGTGATTCGCAGAACGAGGGAGAGCCTGGATATTCCGCAGAAATTACTCTGTGACGGGATTTGTTCCGTGGAGACACTCTCAAGAATCGAGAACGGAAAGCAGACACCGAGCCGGACAACGTTTCAGGCGTTGATGGAGAGAATGGGAAGAGATGGAGAGCGATACCATCCCATGATTCGGGGTGAGGATTCGGAAGTGATGCAAGAGCGGCATAGATTGGTGGAGTTGTCGGTGAGATTGCAAATAAAAGAATTGGATGCACGCTTAGATGAGTTTGAGAAAAAAATAAATATGGAAGATGCGATTAACCGGCAATTTGTCTTACGGCTTCGGGCTTATTGCGATTATTTCTTGGGGCGTATTGATCGGAAAGAACGTATCGAAAAACTGATGGAGGCAATTCGCTGTACTGTGCCTGAATTTGATGGAAAAACGATTCCAAAAAGAATATTTCATGAATGTGAAAGGCGATTATTTTGCAATATCGCAACTTCTTATATGGAAGAGGGAGAAGCAGAACTGGCACAAAATCTTTTAAGACAATTAGAGGAATATGTAAAAGAGTCAACTCTGACAGGAGAAAAACGATCAAGTTTATTGGGACTATTACATTCTAATATTGCCCAGATGAAGGGGAGATTGGGAATGACGGAAGAAGCACTAGAGTTGAACGAAAAAGAAATTCAAATTTGTTTAGAAGATGGAACGGCGATGCGGTTAGAAAATCTGTTATA
>Cebus_capucinus_imitator_PRJNA485217_SSR096__coassemble_411_pt1 | contig 19156 bp, 21 predicted proteins | sample Cebus_capucinus_imitator_PRJNA485217_SSR096__metabat2_high_PE_003 | metagenome-assembled genome bin Cebus_capucinus_imitator_PRJNA485217_SSR096 | reverse complement strand
CTCAAGAACGCCGTGCACAGCCGCTTAAAGAAGCTCAAATATGTGAAAGAGTTCCGTCTGGGCGTCTTCGGAGAGGGAGACACCGGCGTTACGATTGTGACATTCAAGTAAAACGGAGGCTAATAGAGAATGGCAGAAAAGCAGAAAATTCTGATTGTTGACGATGATGCAAGTATCGCGGAGCTGATCTCCCTGTATCTGATGAAGGAGTGCTACGAGACGATGATCGTCGGGGACGGGGAAGCCGCGCTTCGTGTGGTGGACGAATTTAAGCCCAACCTGATTCTTTTGGATCTAATGCTTCCGGGCATGGACGGCTATCAGGTCTGCCGCCAGATCCGAACCACCTCGCAGATCCCCATCATCATGCTGAGCGCGAAAGGCGAGATCTTCGATAAAGTGCTCGGCTTGGAGCTTGGCGCGGACGACTACATGATCAAGCCCTTTGACTCCAAGGAGCTGGTTGCAAGAGTCAAGGCCGTACTTCGCCGCTACCAGGCGGTTCCGGCTTCCTCTGCCGCCTCCAAACAGCAGGGACAGTTTGTGGAGTACCCGGACTTAATCGTAAACCTCACCAACTATTCGGTCATCTACCGCGGTCACTCCGTCGAGATGCCGCCAAAGGAGCTGGAACTGTTGTATTTCCTCGCTTCCTCCCCCAATCAGGTCTTTACCAGAGAGCAGCTTCTCGACCACATCTGGGGATATGAGTACATCGGCGATACCCGCACCGTGGACGTGCACATCAAGCGGCTGCGCGAGAAGATCAAGGATCATGCAAGCTGGTCTTTGAGCACGGTCTGGGGAATTGGCTACAAGTTTGAGGTGAAGCGATGAACCACCGCTCGTCCTTCTCGCTCTACACCAAGTTTATCTTGGGATACCTCGTCTTCGGACTGCTGGGATTTATCTTCATCGCAACATTTTCCAGCCGCATGACGAGGGAATACCTGATTAAAAGCCGCGCAGAGACACTCTACGATGAGGCGTGTCTGATCGCTTCCACTTACAGTTCCAACTACCAAGGGAAGACGCAAAACCTCTCGGACGCCTACCCACAGCTCCAAGCTGTGGGGCAGTTTTTGCAATCCGAGATCATGGTCGTAAACCGGCAGGGCAATATCATCGTGGACAGTGTGGACAACAACCGCGTCGGTTCCCAGATCGAAAACTTTGACCCGGCGGCGATCGGAAACCGTTCCTACTCCATTGGAAACTACAACGGCTTCTTCTCCGAGGAAGTGTTAAGCGTCTCCGCGCCGATCACAGGCAACTACAACACTTACGGCTATGTCCTGATTCATCTGCCCATGAGCCGCCTTGCCAGCGCGCAGACCGGGGTGCTCAACATTCTCTACGTCTCCTCCGGGTTAATCTTTCTGCTCTCTCTGGTCATTCTTCTGGTGTTCACAAAGACGGTCTACCTGCCGCTTCGCCAGATCACAGTGGGGGCAAATGAATACGCCGCCGGGCATCTCGACTACCAGATCAGCGTTTCCACCCACGACGAGATGGGCTACCTTGCAGACACCTTAAACTATATGTCCGGGGAACTCAACAAGATGGAAGAATACCAGCGAAACTTCATCGCAAACGTCTCCCACGACTTTCGCTCCCCGCTGACCTCCATCAAAGGCTACTTGGAGGCGATCCTCGACGGCACAATCCCGCCGCAGCTGTATGAAAAGTACATTTCCCGCGTCATCTCGGAGACAGAACGGCTCCACAAGCTGACGGAGAGTATGCTCACACTCAACTCGCTCGACAAGAAGGGGTACTTAAAACGCACGAATTTTGACATCAACCGCGTCATCAAGGACACGGCGGCTTCTTTTGAGGGTGTCTGCGGCAAAAAGCACATCGTGTTTGATCTGACCTTCTCCGACAGCATCCAGATGGTCTACGCGGATCTTGGTAAGATTCAGCAGGTCATGTACAACCTGATCGACAACGCCATCAAGTTCAGCCACGACGGCTCGACCATCTTTATCCGCGCGGAGAGCCGCTACGAGAAGATCTTCGTCTCGGTCAAAGACACGGGAATCGGAATCCCAAGAGACAGCCAGAAAAAGATCTGGGAGCGGTTCTACAAGACCGACCTCTCACGCGGCAAAGATAAAAGCGGAACGGGACTTGGACTTTCGATTGTCAAAGAGATTATTCAGACGCACGGGGAAAATATCGACGTGATCAGCACCGAGGGCGTTGGGACGGAGTTTGTGTTCTCGCTCTCGCGCTCTACACAGCTGTAATTGTCAGATTTTCTTAAAGATTTTTTCGGAAATGTCTAGTATAATAGAGACAGAATCTCAAGAAAGGAAGGGTTATCCTATGAAACGAATGATTTGCGTACTCCTGAGTGCTGCCCTGACTGCCTGCCTTGGTGTTGGGACTGCGTTTGCGGCGGAGAGCCGCGAGAAGATCGGCAAGGTGACGGTGGACGTCTACTCCTCCATCCGCATCGGCGGCACAAGTGAGGAAGTCACTGCCACTACGGACAATGAAAACTGCACGGTGGACGATGTGGAAGTCTTAAATGCGGACGGAGAGGACTGGACGCGCTCCACGCCCCCGCTCATCGAGATCACGCTGAGCACGGACGACGACCACTACTTTGCGAGCAAGTCTTCCAGCAACTACAAGTTAAAGCTCCACGGCGGAAGCTACGAGGACATCAAGTTTGTCAGCGCGTCGTATGAGAGCGGAAGCGACAAGACAATTCTCGTACTCCAGGCGCGTTTTATCTACGACAAGGACAAGGATACGGGTTCTGCGGCTGCCCCGACAAAGGCTCTGTGGGCTACTGAGAAAAACGGAGTCGGAACCTGGAACGCGGCTTCCGGCGCGAAATACTACAACGTACAGCTCTACAAGAACGACCAGGCGCTCGGAAATCCCATCTCCATCTACGATACTTCCTACAACTTTGCCAGCCTGATTAACGGCGCGGGTACTTACCGCTTCAAGGTTCGCAGCGTGGAGGACAGCACCAACATGAAGAGTTCCTGGAACGTATCTCCAGAGTGGGTAATCTCCGAGGAGAAGGCAAAAGAGCTCAACCCGAGCGGAGTCTCCACAGAAACACTTGGAACCTGGATCAAAGCAGCCGACAACGTCCGCTGGTGGTATCGCTTCAACGACGGCTCGTTCCCTGCCGGGAAATGGCAGCTCATCAACAACGTGTGGTATTGCTTTGACGCAGCCGGGTATATGTACGCAAACACCCAGACTCCGGATGGCTACTGGGTAGATGCAAGCGGCGCCTGGGTGCAGGGAAATGGCAACTGATTTAGTTTAAGACCTGGCGCGCGGCTCCGTAGATTCCGGCGTCGTTGCCCAGGGTAGCAAGACCGATTCTGGGGCGGTTCTTTGAGATGGTCATATGGTCGTCGTAGTGACGCTTGATGACGTCAATGAGAAACTGCCCCGCACGGGAAACGCCGCCGCCGATCACAAAGATCTCTGGGTCTACAATGAGAGCCGCCGTCGCAAGTGCGGTTCCCAGATAGCTTCCAACCACTTCCATCACTTCATTGGCGAGCGCGTCGCCGTCTTTTGCAGCGTCCAGCACGTTCTTTGCAGAAACATTTTCCCCAAACGCACGAAGCGCGGAGGGCGTATCGCAGGCAGCTATCTTGCGTCTTGCCTCTCTTGCGATTCCAGTTGCGGAGGCAACCTGCTCCAGGCAGCCTCTTCCGCCACAATTACAATATTCCTTCTCGTCCGGGCGCACATGAATGTGACCGATCTCGCCGCCCAGTCCGTGACGACCGCTCACAATCTTCTGATCGAGGATCACGCCGCCGCCGACTCCCGTTCCGAGCGTAATCATAATCACATCGCTGTAACCTTTCGCGCCGCCCTGCCACATCTCGCCGAGCGCGGCCACGTTCGCATCATTTCCAGTTTTTACTAAAATCCCATCAAGAAGATCGGACAGCTCCTTGCCCGGATTGACGTTTCTCCAGCCAAGATTGACGCAGACTTCCACGAATCCGTCCGGCATCACGGGGCCGGGGACGCCAAGTCCTGCTCCGCACAGATCTGCGGTTGTAAGACCGTGCTGCGTCAATTTTTCCTTCACAGAAGCCGCAATATCCGGGATAATGTGTTTTCCGTTTTCTTCCTTACGGGTTCTGACTTCCCACTTATCAAGAAGTGTTCCGTCAAGCTCAAACATTCCCAACTTGACGCTCGTTCCTCCGACATCAATCCCTACACATTTCTTGTCCATTTTCTTCTCCTTTGTTCTTTTATTACTGCAATTTGATTTCCTTTATGCTGGACGGGTTCAAAATCAGCATTGTTCCAGGCAGGCTTCCCGGTCCAACCGTGGAAACCATGAAATCAAATGTTGCATCGAGCTTTTTTACCCCCTGCAAGTTGTAAACCTGGCAGGCACTTTCATTATACAGATAGATGCGATCCTTTTGAAGATTCATCTTGGAATATTGGAAATTAAAGGGTGTATCCATCACCTTTGAGCCGTCTTTTCTGTATACATACAGACGGTACGGCTCACTGCCCTCTGCATTTTCCGTAATCAGCGCCACATATTGGCTGGTGTAGTCGATCGTGAGAATCTTCTGTGCGATCTCCACCGGAACTTGAGCAGACGGCTGTGTCTGCACACGGGTGGACACAAAGACAAGCCCCTTGTCCGAGAAAAGCACACAATGGTCGTCATCCATAAAATGTGCGCGACTGACCATGCCTTCGCCCAGAGCTTCCGGGTAGAAACTTCCGACGATTCGCTTTCCGTTGTCCTTGCCGAGCACAAAGTTATAGAACACCACCTTGGACTTTAAGATTCCGCCGTCAATGTACAGGTACGGCACGACAAGCTGCGCGCCGTCCGGCGAGAAATTCAAGTCAATCGGATAACCGTCGCCGGAGAGGAGCGACTTGACCGAGATTGCAAGGTCGGAGCCGTCTCGGTGAAACATATTGATGTAGCTCGCGCTTGAATTTTCCTCAAGAACCGCCGTCACTCCCTTGGCGGAGATCGTCACCCGCTGAATCGGAAGCAGCGTGGTCGCCTGTCCCTGCTCGCCGCTCAGATTGCAAATGTAGACGCTTGTCCCTTGCTGGTCTGCAATCGCAGCATACTCCCCGTTGATGCTGACAATCGGGGACTTCATCTCGTATCCCAGATTCCAGACCACCTTTCCTCTGGAATCAATATAGGACGCTCCGTCCTTGCTGTACTTTAACAGACCGCTTCCAAAGGTCTCATATCCGACAACGCCGCTCTCTGTTGCGGACTGCCCATCATCCTGCGCCGTGTTTGAGGCAAACTCCTTCTCCCAGGCAACCTGGTATCCCGTATATTGGTGGTAAATGTCATAATAATAAATACCGATGCCAAAAACTGCCACCACTGCAAGCACAATCCCCGCAATGCGAAGCCGTTTGCGGATCACGCTCCGATGCGCCGCCCGAATTTCCTGCTGGCTCTCCTGCGTCTCCTTGCCCGGTTCCGGCACGATCTGCTCTCTGAGCCGTTCCTTCTTGCTCTCCCGGCTCATCTGGTTGATGTTATCGTCCATTCAATTCTCCTTCGTAAGCTCATCATTACCACCGATTATACACTATTTTCTGTCAAGGTACTAGCAATTTCTTCCCGGCAGTGATCGCATTCTCGTCCGTGATTCCATTGATTTCCATGATCTCCTGCAACCGCCTGATGTTGGAGTAGAGCTGAAAGCAGATTCCGTAAAGCGTGTCCCCTTCCTGCACCACATACGTCCGATACGCCTTTGCGTTTGCCGCCTTTTCTGCACTCGTCTGGGAAATGCTCTCCTTTTGCTGTGTCTGCGTAGCAGGCGGCGTGGTTTCCGGTTGCTGTGTGGTTTCTTTCTGGGAAATGCTCTCTGCCATCGTCTCTCTTGTGATCTCAGACGTGGATTCCTGCTCGCTCGTCTCCCCTTCTGTCGTGGGACTTACATTTCCCCTTGCCTCCTCAATCACATACTCCGGCTCGTCCGCCCCGATCCATCCCTTTCCGGAAGCGTCAAGCACCTGTTTTTTCTCAGGAATCGCCGAGGCAATCACACCTTCCATCTCCTGCATTTTCCTGAAATTCCCAAATATTGCCATACCGCCCGCAAGTACCGCGATCGTCAACGCCGCACAGAGCGCGGAAAGCGCGTTGACCGCACGTTTCTCCTGTTTGTCCGCCTGCGACCGCTTCTGCTCCATCCGCTTGCGAAAATCGCGAATCACCGCGTCGTCCTCCACCGGTGCGGACTGCTTTTCCCCGCGCTCCACCATGTAATCCTGCATCATCTGGTTTCGCTCATAGAAAATGCTGTACCCGCGCAGACGGTAAAAGCCGTCGGGCGAAGTGATGTAGATTGCCTCCTCTCCCTCTGCCCCGTTGCTCAGATACATCAGTTGATTTTTCCCGGAAAAATACAGCCCATGCTGCTGCCAATAATTGAGCGGACTAAGCACTGCCCCCGTTCCCGCGCAGATAAACCACCCCTGCACGGCGTGTTTTGGAAACATTCGCTCCACATCCTGATAGGCGCGCTTCCATACCGCCTCAGTGAACGCGACCTCCTGCTCGTTCTCCGCCTCCAGCTCCATCTCCAACGCCCCATCCACAAAGACGCAGGTTCCCTCCTCGTACATCTGTGTGTTTCCCAACAGAAGTCCGACGCGCACACTCTGCTCCCCACTTGGGCGCAGGTGGCACAGATAGGTATTGACATAGTCCTCCACATAGAGCTTCAAAACCGGATCTCTCTCACCGATCTGGCGGATGTTCTTTGGCAGCCTCGGATAAACCTCATACAATTCGCCCATTCTCTCACCCCGCTGTTATGTAATTTCTCAGATACTCACGGACAAGCCTACCACGTTTTTTATAAAAACCTTGTCGGATTCTGGGGGAGGTGCGGGAAAATGTTTCGACAGGAAACGGACATCGTTCCGATCATTTCAGTAATAAACGAGAATCTTGCTCGCAGGATTCTCCGCCTGCGGCGGGTTGCCATAGCGGCATCCTTCCAATCCGCAGCAGTGCAATCCACGGCGGAGCGTTTTTTGTTTCATAGGAGACAATTTTCTATGAAGCAAAAAAGACTCCATACAGTTTCCTGTATAGAGTCTCAAAGCTCTTATTCTACAAGTAATTACTCGCAGGTATAGGGCATCAGAGCGATGTGACGAGCGCGCTTGATCGCTACGGTCAGAGCTCTCTGGTGCTTTGCACAGTTGCCGGTGATTCTTCTGGGAAGGATTTTTCCTCTCTCAGAAACGTATCTCTTCAGCTTGTTGGTATCCTTGTAATCAATGACGCCATTCTTCTCACCGCAGAATACGCAGACCTTTTTTCTTCTGCGAATGCCGCCGGGTCTTCTCATCTTCGCGCCCTCTGGTTTATCAGCTTTATTAAATGCCATTGGTGTTGTCCTCCTTTATGATATACCGTGAAACATTAGTTGAACGGAAGTCCTTCGTCCTCGACTCCGTCAGGAATGTTCATAAATCCATCACCAATCGGGGCAGCAGCTGCGGGAGCCGGTCTCTGAGCCGGAGCGGACTGACGATAGCCGCCCATGTCGGAAGCCGCACCCTTGCTGTCTGCAAACTCCTGGTCGTCCAGGATCACCTCGGTGGTGTATACTTTTTGACCGTCTTTATTCACATAGCTACCTGTCTGAAGGCGACCGGACACCAGCACACGCATTCCCTGACGGAAATACTTCTCCGCAAACTCACCTGCGCGGTCAAATGCCACACAGTTGATGAAGTCCGCCTGCTGCTCAGAACTGTTGTCCTGTCCTCTGCCACGGCCTCTGCGGTCTACTGCCAGCGTATAGCGGGCAATCGCCATCGAACGCTCACCCTGCGAATATCTGACTTCTGGGTCTCTGGTTAATCTTCCCATCAAAATAACTCTGTTCATACGATCACTCTTCCTTTTTAACTGCCTGTGCGGTGAGAATTACTCCTCTACCTTTACGCACAGATATCTGATCACTGGTTCCATAATGCGAACGTGAGCTTCCACTTCATTCGGGCATACGGAATCGGACTCGAACTGAATGAAGTAGTAGAACGCCTCATGAGACTTCTGAATCTCATATGCAAGACGCTTCTTGCCCCACTCATCTACGTTCGTCACAGTGCCACCGAAACGGGTGATATAGCCCTTCACCTTCTCGATTGCTGCCGCACGCTCTTCGTCTTCCAGCTTCACATTCAGAACAACGGTTAACTCGTATTTGTTCATCTTGCTTTACCTCCTTTTGGTCTCTGGCCCCCATTTTTCAGTAATGAGAGCAAGGATTTGTTATGTCACAGAGAATAATTCTATCAAATATCCGACGGAAAATCAAGTGTTTTTTTGACTTTCTTCGCCCAAACGAACGAGTTTTTTCGTGTTTTTTTCCACAAGACGCCGCTCCACCATAATCTGGTGTCCGCATCCCCTGCACTCTAAGCGAAAGTCCGCTCCCACACGCAGAATATTCCACTCATTACTCCCACACGGATGCGGTTTTTTCAAGAAAACAATGTCCCCCACCTCATAGACACGCTTCTCATTCATGGCAGCCACCAAGAATCTTCTCGATTGCTTCCAGCTCTTCTTCGGAAAATGCCGGGGCGGATAACGCCTTCACGTTGTCGTCAAGCTGCGCTGTGCTACTTGCTCCGATCAACACAGACGTCACCTCCGGGCGGCGAAGTACCCACGCAAGAGCCATCTGCGCCAGACTCTGACCGCGCGTCTTTGCAAGCTCATTGAGCTTTTGCACCTTTGCCATCTTCTCTTCGTCTAAGTAACGACCGCCAATGCTCGTCCCCTCTCTGGAAGCTCTCGAACCAGCAGGGATTCCATGCAGGTACTTATCCGTCAACGCGCCCTGAGCCAGCGGACTGTAACAGATGCAGCCCGCGCCGCCCTCTTTTAGAACCGTAAACAGCCCTTCTTCCGGCTGACGCTCAAACATATTGTAGCGTGGCTGACAGATCAGGCACGGCGTCTTGTTCTCCTTTAAGACGGCGATCGCCTCTTTTGCCTGCTCGGCATTGTAGTTTGAGATTCCCACATACAACGCTTTTCCCTGACGCACAATGTCGCTGAGCGCGCCCATCGTCTCCTCAATCGGCGTCTCCGGGTCGGGTCTGTGATGGTAGAAGACGTCTACATACTCCAGTCCCATCCGCTTTAAGCTCGAATCAAGACTTGCCATCAGATATTTTCTGGAACCCCAATTTCCGTAAGGGCCCGGCCAAAAGTCATATCCTGCCTTTGTGGAGATGAACAGCTCATCGCGGTACCGCCCCAGATCCGACTTTAAGATCGCGCCAAGATTCTCCTCCGCCTTGCCTCTTGCCGGGTGTCCGTAGTTATTGGCGAGGTCAAAATGTGTGATTCCAAGGTCAAATGCGTGGAACAGAATCTCCTTTTGCTCCGTAAGCGTCTTTTCCAGACCGAAATTCTGCCAAAGTCCCAGCGAAACCTCCGGCAAAAGCACCCCGCTCTTTCCACTGCGGCGGTATTTCATTGTGTCATAACGATTCTCTGCTGCTGTATACATTATTTTCCTTCCCTTCCTAATACAATCTCCCCAAGGACTTCTCCGATATTTCCATTAATCACCAGATTCGCCTGGGAATCTCTGGAAGTTGAGTCCTTGTTGATGAGCACCAATTTGTTTCCACGATAATAGTCAATCAGCCCTGCGGCCGGGTAGACAACGAGCGATGTTCCGCCGATGATGAGAATGTCTGCCTTACTTATGTAGCGGATTGCCTTTGAGAGTATCGTCTGGTCAAGTCCCTCCTCGTAGAGCACCACATCCGGCTTTACGATTCCTCCACAGTCGTCGCAATGCGGAACGTCCTCGCAGTTTTCCACATAGGTGAGATCGAAGAATTTTCCACAATGCGTGCAATAGTTTCGGTGTACACTCCCGTGAAGTTCCAGCACCTCCCTGCTTCCCGCCATCTGATGCAATCCGTCGATATTCTGCGTAATCACTGCCCGCAGCTTTCCCATCGCCTCCAACTTTGCGAGCGCGAGATGGGCGTCGTTTGGCTTTGCATTTGCAAAGATCATGCGGTTCTTATAGAAGCGGTAAAATTCTTTCGGGTTCTTGTGGTAAAAGCTGTGGCTGATAATCGTCTCCGGCGGATACTTGTACTCCTGATTGTAGAGCCCGTCCACGCTGCGAAAATCGGGAATCCCACTCTCCGTGGACACGCCCGCCCCGCCAAAAAAGACGATATTGTCACTCTCTTTGATCCAATCACTCAGTTTTTGCAATTTTTCATCCATCATCCACATTTCCTCCAAAGCACACTGTAAGTTACTGTGCGAACCGATTGGCAAGCTGTGCAAACTGTTCCAATGTCAATGCCTCTCCACGGATTGTTGGCGAAAGTCCCATGCTCTCCAGAGCCTCTGCGACCTGTTCTTTTGTCAAATTCAGCTCCGGCGAATTGTTAAGCCCATTTTGAAGCGTCTTTCTTCTCTGGTTAAATGACGCCCGAATCAGCCGAAACAGCAACGCCTCGTCCTTCACCTCAACGGGCGGCGTCTGATGCCTGGTCAAACGGATTACCGCCGAGCCGACACCGGGGCGAGGGATAAAGCAGTTCGGGGGAACATTTGCCACAATATACGGACTTGCGTAGTAGCCGACTGCCAGAGAGAGCGCGCCGTAGTCCTTCGTTCCGGGGCCTGCCTGCATCCGGTCTGCCACTTCTTTTTGTACCATCACCGTGATGTTGTCGATCGGAACGCCGCTCTCAAACAATCCCATGATGATCGGAGTGGTAATATAATATGGAAGGTTTGCCACAACTTTGATGGGGCGACCGCCGTTGTACTCCTGTGCAAGCTGCGCCACGTCCACCTTGAGAATGTCGTTGTTGATGACTTTCACGTTGTCGTAACCGGCAAGCGTCTCCTCAAGAATGGGCAGCAAATTGGTGTCGATCTCCACAGCGATTACCTGTCTGGCACTCTCTGCCAAATACTGGGTCATGGTTCCGATTCCGGGGCCGATCTCCAACACGCAGTCGTCCGCGCCAATCTCTGCTGCCGCTATAATTTTCTCCAGAACGCGCGTATCTATGAGGAAATTCTGCCCGAATTTTTTCTGGAACATGAACTCGTACTTTTGTATGATTCTGATTGTCTCCTGGGGATTACCCAAACTCGCCATATGTCTAATATCCTTTCATCAAAAAAACTCAAAGTGATACTAATGATGATACCACACTGCGGATTGCGGGGCAAGGTGGAAACTCTTGATTGCACCTTAATTTCAACTGTGTTATATTAGATTTGTTTTTTTAGACTCATTGAACGAAAGAAGGTTTTTCTGCTATGAAGCAAAAACAACTCGCTTACACCTGTCTGCTCCTCACATTCTTTATCTGGGGAAGTCTCTACGTCGTCGCAAAGTACGCGCTTGCAGTCCTGCCGCCTGTGACGGTTCTTCTGTGCCGTTATGGTCTGTCCGTGATCTTACTCTTCTTTTTGATGAAACGACGGGGCATGAAGAAAATTGCCCGTGAAGACTGGAAATATTTTATCATCATCGGAAGTGTGGGATACTTTATCTCGATCGCCTGCCAACTTCTTGGAACAAGCCTGCTCGACGCATCTCTTGCCTCTTTAATCAATGCCTTAAACCCGGTTTCCATCCCGCTGTTTGCCGCAATCTTTTTGAGAGAACGCCTGACCGGGCGAAGAATTGCCGGAATCGTGATCTCCATCGTCGGCGTCTACATCATCCTCGGCGGTGCGGGCGGCGCGTCCTTAAATATTTTCGGAATCCTTGCAAGCATCGGTTCCGTGCTTTTTTGGTCGATTTCTTCCGTGACCGTGCGAAAAGTCGCCGGAAAATACGATCCCGTACAGATTGCGCTCACCGGTATGGCGATTGCTCTGTGCTTTAACATCCCAGCAGCCGTCTGGGAGCTCTCCACGACCACTATGCAGGTTCACCTGACCGCGTCCGCCGTGTTCTCCCTGATCTACCTTGCCGTTGTCGGCACTGCCGTGGCGCACACGCTCTGGAACACCTCGCTTCAGACCTTAAAGGCGAGCACTTGCTCCATGCTCTACCCCTTACAGCCCCTCACCTCCGCCGTTCTCGGCGTTCTTTTGCTCCACGAAGCAATCACCACGAGCTTCGTCGCCGGAGCCGTGGTGATCTGTGTCGGTATCTTGATTTCTGTCAAGGAATCATGATTACAGGCGGTACAGCCGCTTGGCATTTTCCCAGGTGACTGCCTCCACCTCTTCCCGGCTGATCCCCTTGATGTCCGCGAGCGTCTGCGCGACATAGGTAAGATTTGCCGAGAAGTTTCTCGTTCCGCGGTGCGGTTCCGGTGCGAGGTACGGGCAATCCGTCTCCAATACAAGCTGCGTCAAAGGTGCGTACTCTGCCACCTCACGCAGCTTTTTTCCGTTCTTAAACGTCAAAACACCGCCGATTCCGAGATAGAATCCTTTTTCCAGATATTCCCTGGCAATCTCTTTCGTGTAAGAAAAGCAGTGGATCACGCCGCCATTTTCCCAAGCGCACTCCGCCTTCATCAAGTCCAGTGTATCTTTTGCCGCGTCGCGGCTGTGAATCACAACCGGAAGGCGTTCGCCTGCCGCGAGTGCAAGTTGGCGGGAAAACCATTGTTTTTGAATCTCATGTCCCGGCTCTTCCCAATAATAGTCAAGCCCGATCTCCCCGACTGCCACGCATTTTTCCTCGCGCACCGCCTGCTCAAGCCAGGTAAAATTCTCCTCGTTTAACTGCGCGGTCTCGCTTGGATGCACTCCGAGCGCGGCATACATCCACGGGTACTCCTTTGCGAGTGTAAGCGTCGTCTGACTGCTCTCAAGACTCGCCCCGATGTTCGTAACCGCACCGATTCCAGCCGAAGAAAGCCCCAAAAGGAGCTCTCTTCGATCCGGATCAAATGCCTTATCGTCGTAATGTGCGTGCGTATCAAAGATCATCAGCAGATCTCCGCTCCGGCAGGCATCTTCTTCTCAGGCGTCATCAGCGCGAGATTGCCCTCCGCGTCCTCCGCACACAGAATCATGCCCTCAGACAGTACGCCAGCCAGCTTCGCAGGCTTTAAGTTCGTGACAACCATCACCTTTTTTCCAACCATCTCTTCAGGGCTGTAATGCGCCTTGATTCCGCTGACAATCTGGCGAACCTGGCTTCCGATCTTTACCTGAGAGCAGAGCAGCTTTTTGGACTTGGCAACCGCCTCGCACTGGATGATCTCACCTACCTGGAACTGCAACTTTGCAAAATCATCGTAAGTGATCTCCGGCTTTGCCTCGATGTCGATGCCGGGCTCTTCCTCTGCCGCGGGTTCTGCGTTCTTGGCAGCCGCCGCAGCCTGCATCGCCTCCACCTTCTCAAGCACTTCCTTCACGTCCACGCGCGCAAACAGGATCTCCGGCTTCTCAGTCACTTTCGTTCCCGACTCGTACAGACCAAAGGTATCCATCTCGCCCAGCTCACGCTTTTTCGTGTTCAGCTGCGCCAGAATCTTCTCGGAAGTCTCCGGCATAAAGGACTCAAGCAGGGAAGCTCCGATGGTGATCGCCTCGCACAGGTTGTAGAGAACGGTCGCCAGGCGGTCTTTCTTCTCCTCGTCCTTTGCCAAAGCCCAGGGCATCGTCTCGTCAATATACTTGTTGCTTCTGCGGAAAATGCCGAAAATCTCAGTGATTGCGTCTGCAACACGCAGCTGCTCCATCTTCGCGTCCGCTTTCTTGACTGCCTCCAACACAACTGTCTTTAAGTCCTCATCCACAGCCTCCGAAACGCCCTTGTTTTCCACAACGCCGCCAAAGTACTTGTTGGTCATGGATACGGTACGATTTACAAGATTTCCCAAAATGTTTGCCAGATCGGAGTTCATGCGCTCCACCATCAGCTCCCAGGAGATCACGCCGTCGTTGTCAAACGGCATCTCGTGCAATACAAAGTAGCGCACGGCGTCCACGCCGAAGAAGTCCACCAGCGTGTCGGCGTAGATGACATTTCCCTTGGACTTACTCATCTTGCCGTCGCCCTGAAGCAGCCACGGATGTCCGAATACCTGTTTTGGCAGAGGCAGATCCAGAGACATCAAGAAGATCGGCCAGTAGATCGTATGGAAGCGGATAATATCCTTTCCAATCAGGTGCAAGTCAGCGGGCCACAGCTTTGCAAACTGCTCCGTTCCCTCTCCGTTACAATCGTAACCGATTCCGGTGATGTAGTTGGTCAGCGCGTCCAGCCACACATACACAACGTGCTTGGGGTCGAATGTCACCGGGATTCCCCAGGTAAAGGTGGTTCTGGAAACGCACAGATCCTGAAGTCCGGGAAGCAGGAAGTTGTTCATCATCTCGTTCTTTCTGGAGACGGGCTGGATAAACTCCGGGTGCTCGTTGATGTAGTCAATCAGCTGCTGCGCGTACTTGCTCATGCGGAAGAAGTATGCCTCCTCCTTTGCCGGGTGCACCTCTCTGCCGCAGTCCGGGCACTTGCCGTCCACCAGCTGAGAGGATGTCCAGAACGACTCGCAGGGTGTGCAATACATTCCCTCGTAGCTGCTCTTGTAAATATCGCCCTTCTTATACATATACTCAAAGATCTTCTGAACCTGCTCTTCATGATAGTCGTCGGTGGTGCGGATGAACTTATCGTAGGAAGTATTCATCAAATCCCAGATGCGCTTGATCTCAGCGGCAGACTTGTCCACAAACTCCTTGGGAGTGATTCCGGCTGCCTCTGCCTTCTCCTCGATCTTCTGACCGTGCTCGTCCGTTCCGGTCTGGAAGAACACATCGTAGCCCTGCTCTCTCTTGTAGCGGGCAATGCTGTCTGCCAGCACGATCTCATAAGTATTTCCGATGTGCGGCTTACCGGAAGCGTAAGCGATCGCCGTCGTAATATAATATGGCTTTTTGCAATTCTTACACATTTTTACTAATCCTCGCCTTCTATTTTATAACCAATACGACAAGTATAAACTTTCCACTTTCGTTCGTCAAGGAATTAACCCTTGGCTTTCTCATACTTTTCAAGCTCTTCCATCGCTTTTTTGCTGAGCGGATACAGGAAGAAGATGTTAAAGACTGTCATCAAGCCGATTCCCACATCGCCCAGATCCCAGACAAATCCGTAGGAGGCAATACCTCCGATAAAGAGCATCACAAGAGCCAGCACCTTGTAGGCAGTCTGCCATTTCCAGTCATCCCCAAATAAGTACGCGACGTTGGATCTCGCGTAAAAAAGAATTCCCAAAAAGGTGGAAAAGCTAAACATAAACAGCGTTGCCGCGATAAAGACCACGCCAAATTCACCCAGATGGTAGCTCATCGCCGCCTGCAAAAGCTCCATGCCAGCCAGTCCGCTCGTCACTTCCTGCGGTGCAAGCAGCATGATAAATGCCGTACAGCTGCAAATGACGATCGTGTCGATAAACACGCCGAGTGCCTGGACAAGACCTGCCTGAACCGGGGATCTACACTCTGCCGCAGCCGCCGCGCATGGCGCAGAACCTGATCCAGCCTCGTTAGAGAAGAGTCCGCGCTTGACGCCGTTCATCACCACGGCTCCAAATCCACCCGCAGCGATCTGACGAAGTCCAAATGCCTCGGAGAAGATCTGCACGAAGACCTGCGGAAGACTAGTGATATTCATCACGATGATAAAGATTGTGATCGCAAAGTAGCAAACTGCCATCACCGGAACCATCAAATCCAGCACCTTTACGGTCGCATTTTTGCGTAAAACGATCACTGCCGCAATCACGGTCAGTGCGATCGCCGTGTACAGAGGCGGTACGGAAAATGCCGTCTCAAAAGAAGAAGCGACGGAATTGCTGATCACCTGGCTGATTCCACACCAGCAGATCAGACCGGAAATCGCAAACAGGACTGATGGAAGCACGCGGCGGCGTTTCCTGCCCTGACGCTCTTCCAGATAACGGTGAATGTAGTAGGCGGGACCTCCGCGATAGCCGCCGTAGAGCGGGTCTTTTTCCTTATAGAGCTGTGCAAGCGTCGCCTCGATAAAAGCGGTGGAAGATCCAATGAGCGCCGTGATCCACATCCAGAACACGGCTCCGGCTCCTCCGGCAGAGACAGCAGCAACCACGCCGACCAGGTTTCCCATGCCGACTCGCGTTGCTGTGGAAACCATCAAGGTCTGAAATGAGGAGAGGCTGCTCTGATCGCCTCCGCTTTTCTTATCCAACATTGCGCGGATCATGTCCGGGAAGAGACGGATCGGAAGGAAGCATGTCTTTACGGAGAAATAGATGCCTGCTGGAATGAGAAGAAGAATCAGAATGGAGATTCCAAGACTCGCGCCCCCAGGAAGCGGAATCTGAAACAGATCCCCCCACAAGAGCGAGTAGACGGCTTCAATGAGTGTGATAATCATATCCTTTACCTTTCTTTGCGTGTAGTCCTACCATTATACACGATATTTTAGCAGAAAAAAAGAGCATATCAGTTGCATTTGCCATTTTCGTCCAAGGAATTACAAGCGGACTAATTCCAATCGAACTTGCATATGTATATTTTTACACCCATGTTTGCATCAGTTACGCAAGATAGTTCTTTACGCTATCATCTGATGTAGAAATAAGTGATGAGAGGATAGGTGTATGATTCGACTGCGGGTAAGAGAATTGTTACAACAGAGAGAATTGAGCAAATATTGGCTGTACACGCGTATGGGAATCAGCTATGACAATCTCAGCCGCATGATGAACAACGAAACGCGCTCCATCCGTTTTGACAACATAGAACGTCTTTGCAAACTTTTGAATTGTACCCCCAACGACTTGTTTGAGATCGACGACGAGCCGTTGGAGGAAGACTAGAAATGACTTCGGATATTTCCCCAGACTTTAGAAACGACATATTCATATGCGCGGTCGTACAAAACCAGCGCGATCTGCCCCCCGATAAGAGCAGCAATCACGCTGTTTAGAGACGGCTTTGCTGTAAAAAGCATTTTCCAGAAAAAGGCTATCGCCGGCAGATAGATCAGGTTGAACACGATAAACTTGGACGCGGTAAAGAAACTGCGCCTTCTCGCCCAGTCCGGAATCTTTGCCATCTTTCGGTAAATCCATTCGATCACCAAAAGATACAGCCCCATCGCGCCGTAAGTGAGCACGTCAAACTTATCCGGCGCAAGAAACCACCCAAGAAGAACTGCCGCCACCCAGAACACCGCCCCGGCGCGCAGTCCCAGTTCCCGGATCATGATCCCGACAAAAAAGGACGCGCCCGCCAGGAAAAACAGCGTGTTAACCGCAATCATGCTGCCAAGTGCCATGCACACCTGCGTGAGTGCCAGAAGAATCCCGCCAAGCGCGACTCGTTTCGCTGTCACATACATGCGCAAAGATCGCCTCCCATACACTCGCAGAGACTGTCAAGCAGCCAAATGTCACAGCAGACGTTTCCGGTGCTGCAACTGTTCGTGCCGTAACCGCCCCCGTACATCTGCCCGCCGGTCTGATAGCGGCGCGCCGTCCAGTCGAGCTGATTTAGGAGCTGACGGTATTGCGGATTGCCCGGCTCCATGTTCACCGCCTGCTGCGCGTGGTCGCGGGCAACGATGTTGTTGCCGATGTTCGCATTTGCCACCGCACTCGCATAATACCACATCGCGTTGCGGTTTGGCATCTGGTTTAAGAGGTTTAAGGCTTCCCGAAAATGGCGGCTGTTGATAAAGTTGATCACTGCCTGCATTTGCACATCCTGCTCTGAACCGGAATATCCACCGCCCGTATAACCTCTGGAACCACCGGCATTGTAGCCAGAACCGTAGCTTCCACCACCGGAAGAATATCCGCCGCTCGTGCGAATCCGCATAATCTCGTCGTAGGCAGCTTGCACTTCTTTGAACTTTTCCTCCGCAAGATCTGCCAGGGGGTTATTCACATTCGCATCGGGGTGATATTTGCGGCTCAAATCGCGATATGCCTTTTTGACCTCATCGTCCGTCGCCGTCCGCGCAACTCCCAACACTTCATATGGATCTTTCGTCATCTTCTCTTTCCTTCCTACGCATCTTGTTCCAGACGCCTGTATACAGTATATTCCTCAATATTTCCACATCATCCAGACAGGGAAGCCGCTCAAATTGGCGGCTGCACTCTGCCATCATCATCATCAAGATTCCCCGAATCCGCATCTCGTAATCGGGTTCTTTGCTCATCCTGCGAAGCGGATTGTAACTTCCGGACACCTCGTCTTTTTCCAGATCATCCCAGGCATCCATCAAGTAGATAAACTTGCCAAGGTAAAATCCCATGCGTTTTAGGGGTTTTGCCCACTGGTCGTCCTTCCAGGCAAACAGCTGTGCCGCTGCCTGCCCAAAACAACCGGAGATCTGATCCAAGTCCTCGCATCCTTCTTGTTCGAGCTTCCAGAGTTTCCCCAGATGTTTTGCAATCGCAGCCGCCTGTCTTGGATGACGGCTTGCCGCCTGTTTTGCCTTGTGTCGAAGTGCCGCCATGCCCGCTGCCCCGCCCGCTGAGCGGTCATCCTTCCACGAATCTTTCATCTGATAGTAGGCGAGTAAAATGTTCATGTCCGCGCCGTAACGCGTGGCTTCGCTGCGAATCGTCTCGCGCTTTTTCACCGGGTGCATCCGACAGCGGCAGCGTCCCCGCTTTGCCTCACATTCATACAGAGAAGTCAGAAGAATCACAAGAAATGTCATATCATAAGTCAAAACCGCCTGCCCCGCCATCCCGTATTGCTCCCCAAGCTCCCTGCAAAGTCCGCAATAAAACGCCCGGTAGCGCGCATACTCCTTCACTTTCAGCTCTGGCGCGTGCACCATCACATACCCAAACATTCATCCGCCTCCTCTCCCGAACAATCCGCCCAAACCTTGTCAATGACAAAAGTATATCACAAGAGTTGGGAAGATACAACCAAAGGCGGGAGTATCGGTATTGCGAGGCAGAAAAAGGGATGTATCGGATTCTAATTATGGACTTTTCGTGAATAAGAATCAGACAGATCAAGATAGGCGCGCTATTGTAAGATAATTTTAAGAAGTTTGTAAGTTATTGTTAAACTTTATCTTCTAGTAACTTATTTTTTCTAAAAATATTTATTTTATATCTTTACATTCAGAGTATTATG
>Cebus_capucinus_imitator_PRJNA485217_SSR096__coassemble_408_pt1 | contig 19407 bp, 12 predicted proteins | sample Cebus_capucinus_imitator_PRJNA485217_SSR096__metabat2_high_PE_003 | metagenome-assembled genome bin Cebus_capucinus_imitator_PRJNA485217_SSR096 | reverse complement strand
TTAGTGATATTCGATGTGTTCATAACAATATCCTCCATAAGTATATTATAACACATTTAATCACTATTTACAATGTTTTTGATTGCTTAAATTTTCCTCCTTCAATAATAGTATTCCTAGCATATCACAAAACTTGGACTTCTAAAAGGGGGTGCTTTGTGTTAAAATGAGGAGGTAAATAAAAATGCGCTCAGGATAAGGAGAACCCGATGATGGTGGAAGAGGCGGCGGCGTTTGCGAGAAGGGCACACGAAGGAGTGTTTCGCAAGGGATCGAAAGTACCATATATTGTGCATCCCCTGGAGACGGCGATGATTGTGGCGGGATTTACGGATGATGAGGAGATGATTGCGGCGGCACTTCTCCACGATGTGGTGGAAGATGCGGGTGTGACTCCCCAGAAATTGGAAGAGATGTTTGGAACGCGCGTGATGGAACTCGTCTTGCAGGAGACGGAGGACAAGAGCAAAGGATGGCATGAGCGAAAGGCGCACACCTTAAAGCATCTGGCGGCGGCGAGCACGGAGGTCAAGATTCTTGCGCTGGGGGACAAGCTGAGCAATATGCGAAGCACGGCAAGGGACTACATCGCGCTCGGCGATGAGGTTTGGCAGCGTTTTCGCGTCAAAGAAAAAAAGTGGCACGCCTGGTATTATCTGGGGCTTGCAGAGTCCTTAAAGGAGTTAAGCTACCATTTTTATTATCAGGAGTACGTCACCCTCTGCCATCAGGTATTCGGAAAAGAACGACCGGACAGGAGTGAACTGGAACAATGAGAGCAAAACAATGGATTCAAAAGATACTTGCCGGGGTGCTCGCAGTCGGAATGGCTGTGACACTGCCTGGAATGAGTGCCTTTGCCGGGGCGACTGGGCAGGGCGCGGCAACCTTGACAAAAGAGGAGGGCGGTCCCGGCGTCGCGATGCAAAGCGAGTTGGAAGAGACGGCTGACCCGGACTATCAGGGGACGCCAAAGATCGGTTACAGCCTCTATATCAGCGGTCAGGACTGGAGCCAAACCGTCGAGGACAACACGCTTCTTACACTCCCCGCCGGGCGGTGGGCGACGGCTGTCTGGGCGCAGCTGGTGGACGCGCCGACGAACCTGACGCTGGAGTATCAGGCAAATGTCAGCGGAAGCGGCTGGCTTGACTGGGTGAGCGAGAAGACGACGTTTGGAACGACGCAGGAAGAGACGCCGCTTGAGGCGATCCGGATGCGCCTTGGCGGTTTGGCTGCCGATAACTACGACCTTTATTACCGCGTTTACCAGCAAAATGCCTGGAGCGATTGGGCGATGAACGGCGAGAAAGCCGGACAGGATGAAGTCGGACAATGGATTTGCGGACTTCGTGCCTCGATCATGCCAAAGGGATCGGGGGAGCCGCAGGAAACTGTGGTGCAGGGGATTGATCCCACAAAGCCGATGATCGCGTTGACGTTTGACGATGGCCCGCGAACCGAGGTGACGAGTCGGATTCTTGACAGCCTTCAGGCAAACGGCGGGCGGGCGACGTTCTTTATGGTCGGAAACCGTGTGGCTGCAAATGCCGCCGTGGTAAAGCGGATGGTGGAGCAGGGCTGTGAGGTGGCAAACCATACATACGATCACAAGTATATCAGCAAGATCGGCGCGGCGGCCATCCGCCAGCAGCTTGCGGCGACGAACCAGCAGGTTCAGGCAGCCTGCGGAGTAACGCCCACTTTGATGCGTCCGCCGGGAGGCTACAAAGACGCGGCTTCGCTTGCAACCGTCGGCTCGATGGGAATGACGGCGATCATGTGGTCGATCGACACGAGAGATTGGCAGCATAGAAACGCACAGCGCACGATTCAGACCGTGCTCAGCCAGGTAAAGAACGGCGACATCGTCTTGATGCACGATTCGCACGTTGCGACGGGGGACGCCGCCGTGGTATTGATTCCGGAGCTTGTCGCCCGCGGCTATCAGCTGGTGACAGTCAGCGAACTCGCCTCGTATCGGGGCGGCATGGTTGCGGGACATAGTTACAGCCAGTTCCATCCATAAAAAGATACACTCATGCACACATAAGCTCTTTGAAATGTCAAAGATTGTAAAAAAAAGGCAATTAGAGTATCATAAGAAAAATACCACAAGAGGTTATGTGTGATATGGAGCGAATTTTCTATCATGTAATGATTCTGGTAATCAAAGAGAGCGGCATGGAGCCGAGAAGAGAATTTTTCTATAAGAATGCAGATGGAGAATCCCGGATCGAGGTCCGGGATATTCTTTACTTTCAAAGCCATGGCAGGCAGATCACCATTCACCGAACAGACGGAACGGACACCTTTTCCCGCCCGCTCAAAGAGATCGAGCGGGAACTTTCTGACAGCCGTTTCTTTCTCTGCCATCGCTCTATTTTAGTCAATTATGCACACGTCCGAAAGCTTTCCCATGGGGAGCTGACGCTCAGCAACGGAGAGCGCATCCTCATCAGCCAGGGGCGGCGAAGAGCCGTCCGGGAACGGTTTGCCCAATACCGGGATGAGGATGGAAGAGCGTTTTGAGCTTACGCTTCTTTGAGATTGCCGGGGCCAAAGCCCATGGGAAGAATCTCTTTGAGCGTGAAGATCTGATAGTGCTCGATGTCCGTTGCAAGGATGATCTGAAACGTTTCGGGATCGCAAAACTCCATCATGACCTGGCGGCAGACGCCGCAGGGCGGGGTAAATTCGGTGAGAACTCCGTCCTGACCGCCCACCACGCAGATCGCCGTAAAGTCGCGCACGCCCTGGCTGACCGCCTTAAAGAATGCAGTCCGCTCCGCACAATTTGACGGAGTGTAGGCTGCATTTTCAATGTTACAGCCCGTAAAGATCTGCCCGTCAGCTGCCAAGAGCGCGGCTCCCACATGAAAGTGCGAGTAGGGAACGTATGCCATCGGAAGCTGTGCGATCGCTGTTTCAATCAATTTTTTTGCTGTGGTTTCGTCCATTTTCTTTCTAGTCCCCCAAAAACTTAATATCCGCTTGCGGACTCGTTCTTAGCCAGCTTGATGATGCGGCTTGTTCCCAGGCGATCCGCGCCAAGGGACAGGAAACGCTCGGCGTCGTCCAGGGAGGAGATGCCGCCTGCCGCCTTCATCTTCACGTTCGGGCCGATGTGCTTTGCGAACAGCTCAATGTCTGCAAAAGTCGCGCCTGCGGTGGAAAAACCGGTAGAAGTCTTGATGTAGTCTGCTCCGGCGTTCGTCACAACCTCACACATACGGATCTTCTCCTCCTCGGTCAGAAGACAGGTCTCGATGATGACTTTTAAGATCTTCTCGCCGCAGGCAGCCTTTAAGGTGCGAATCTCGGACTCGATCTCGTCAAAACGACCGTCTTTTACCCAGCCGATGTTGATGACCATATCGACCTCGTCCGCTCCGTTTGCCAAAGCTTCCTTTGTCTCAAACTCCTTGGCTGCGGTGGTCATGTAACCGTTGGGAAAGCCAATAACGGTGCAGACAGCCATCTTGTCGCCCACATACTCTTTTGCCTGCTTTACATAGCTTGGCGGGATGCACACGGAAGCTGTTCCAAAGGCGATGGCGTCGTCACAGATCTGGCGAATGTCCGCCCAAGTTGCGGTCTGCGTCAAAAGTGTGTGGTCAACGTGGCATAAGATGTCTTTTAATTCCATAAATTTCCTCCGATTTTAGATGATTACAATGTCAATAAATCCCATATCCGCAAGAATCTGCGCCAGAGAGCGGAGATATTCCTGGGACGGGGTGGTGTAGTGGGAGTAGATTTCGCGTACACCCATCGGGCGGTAGGCGATGATCTTGATCCGAATTTCTCGCTTCTTGCGGTAAGGGGCAAGAAGCGCGCCGATCTCTCGCACACTTTTCTCGCCGTCGTACAGATCCGGCACAATCACGGCGCGTACTTCTTCGAGTTTGCCGCGCTCTGCAAGCCAGACGGCATTTTCCAGAACAATCCGGTTGTCAGAACCCGTGACGCGCTTGTGTGCGTCGCTGTCAAATGCTTTGATGTCAAGCATCACGCCGTCCGAGACGTCGATCAGGTCTTCATGTTCCCAGAACGGGATCGTCCCGTTGCTGTCGATGAGGCAGCTGAGGTGGTCGGCATTTGCCAGTAAAAAGAGTTCCTTCAAAAATTCCGGCTGAAGCATACACTCGCCGCCGGAGACCGAGATTCCGCGGATAAAGGGAATCTGGCGGCGCACGCGCTCATAAACCTCTTCAGGGCTCATAAGCACTGTGCGCGGTGAGCTGTCGTTTGGACAGACGTGGATACAGGTGTCGCATTGTACACAGCGCGCCGGCTCAAAGGCGACTTTCCCGTCCGCGCCAAACGAGAGCGCGCCGGCAGGACACTGGGAGACGCATGCGCCGCAATTTACGCAAAAATGGCGCGTCTCCGGGTTGTGACAGTATTTGCAGTCGATGTTGCAGCCCTGAAGAAAGATCGCAGTCCGGTTTCCCGGACCATCCACGCTGGAGAATGGGATGATCCGGTTGACCAGGGCTTTCATCAGCGCACCTTACGGCTCAGGATCTTCTTGTTGGTGCAAGCTCCGAGTCCGAGAGCCGTGGTATCCTGGAGAACGGCCTGTCCGCTTGCCAGTTTATCCATCTCAGAACGCTTTACGAGGTATCCGGTGATGCGGATCACGTCGCTGTCGCTGGAGTAGAAGGACAGGTAGCGCAGATCCATGCGGAAGGAACCTTTGATGATGTCGAGGACATATTCGGGGTTGCGGTGCACGGTCACGTCGATCGGGAAAATGTCTCCGGTTCCGGATACGAAGTACTTGTGGAACTTGTTGAGCACCATCAGCTGGTCGATCAATTCCTCACGCTCCTCGCCGATCGGGATACGCGTTCCGGGCGTTACGCCGATGTCGTCTGCCAGACCAACCTGTGCGTGAAGCAGGAAGTGATTGCCGGTTCCTTCGCAATACGGATTGTAGTGCGCGTTGTTGAAGTCCTGAATGATGTTCATGATCTCAACACCCAGCTCGTTTGCCGCCTCGTCGTGACCGAAGCGTCCGGGAAGTCCCTCTTTCTCAAGCAGGATGTTGACGCACTCGGACATTCCGACCAGACCGAACATGGCGGAGAAGCGGTCTCTGTGGATAAAGCCCTCTTTTGCGAGGAAGTTGTTCTCGAAGAATCCGCTCTCCTCAACCTCGAACTTGATGCGGGCATCCATGTAGCGCGCCATGATGTCCATCACGCGGGGCAGCTCTCTCTCCTTAAAGTCCTGGATGCCGGTGGAACGTTTGGCAATATTTCCCAGAACCAGACGGCAAAGCGTGTAAGCACCGCCGCCCAGCAGCAGTCCGTTGTAGCAGCTTGCGATCACATACTGCTCGCCAAGCTCACTGGAGAACATCTTGTGGTTTGCAAAGCTGGGTTTCGCGCTGTGCAGAGCGCAGTCGATGGCGGCAAGTGCAAACTCGTCGCTGGTAACGCCTTCCTCATACTTCATGGTGAGGTTCGGGACGGCATTTTCCAGCTCCTTCTCCGCCTCCAGAAGAATCATGCCGGCCTTTGTCATCTTGGGACCGATGTTGGCGTGGGAGAAAGAGTCCAGCACCGTGCGGTCTACGTTGGTCAAGAACAGCTTGATGAGCTTCTTTGCCTGCGCCTCGTCCACGGTGTCGATGAAGGGCTCAAGCAGCTCGTCGAGCTGACCCACATAGACAGGGTAGTTGGTGACGCTGGGAACGTGCTTGTAGAAGATGAGCAGGCTGTTTAATGCCTCGTACAGGTCGGTGGGAGGAGCCAGCTGTAAGAACTCGCTTCCCTCGCGCATAAACTTTGCGTAATCCGGGATGATGTAGCGGGGGCGAAGCGGTGCGTGTCCCTCGAACAGATCGCAGATGCAGCGGGTGTCGATGTCGGCGTTGAGCAGCTCGTCCAGTCCTTCCGGCAGGTCTAACACCTCCATCAGAGAGTCTGCCTGGTTTGCCAGGTTGGTGACTTTCTGCTCGTGCGTCAGGGTAGAGCTTTTGATGATGTCTAAAATATTCTCGCGTGTCTGATTCACGCGTTCCATGGAAATCTCGCGCATTGTGATTCCTTCCTTCTTAAATGTGAAAATAACAGCCAATCAGCTACCTTTATCATATCATGTTCGTGGGTAGAAGGAAAGAAGATTATTTGTGAAATGCCTTGCTAAATGCTTGGGAATCTGTTATAGTTAAAGTCAGACAAACGCATTTCTGCGAAGTCTTGGTGCATTCCGCACAACCCATAGATCATTCTTGATCGAGGGAGTTCCTATTTTATTATTTTTTTTTCAAAGGTTTCTTTTTGGTATCTAAATTTCTATTTTCAGATCAGGTCTGGGGAGGACGTCTATGAGAAGGATCAGGCGCAAACGACAGATGCTGGCGGCAGGGATACTGACATTATCGTGTACATTTCCCTCACAGGCAGGCCAGTGGCACATGGATGAGAGAGGCTGGAAGTGGCAAAGCGATCAGGGAGTATCGCCCGCAGGCGGCTGGCAGTGGATCGACGGCAACGGCGACGGGGTCTATGAGAATTATTATTTTCAGGAGAACGGGTATCTTTTGGTCAGCGGCGTCACGCCGGACGGCTGGCAGGTTGACGCAAACGGCGCGCAGCTTGTAAATGGCGCGGTGCGAAGTCTGCATCTTGGGATTGACTCGCTCGACTGGGAGATTGTCGCCACGGATATTCCGATTGCGGGGGAAGTTCTGTCACTCACAGAGGATATAGAAGGAACGGATTCAGTGATGACGGATGAGGTGCTGGAGGAGGCAGCGTTGCTCATCGCGCAGCTGGTCAACGAGGAGCGGGAAGCGCGGGGAAAGTCTGCTCTGATATTGGAAGAGGAGCTTTCGGAAAATGCTGCTGTCCGCGCGGGCGAGCTTGTGCAGACCTTTGCCCATACAAGACCGAACGGGGAGAGTTTTCGCACCGCGATCACGGCGCAGTGTCGTGGGGCAGGGGAGAACGCGGCAAAAGTTGCGATTGGATCTGCCGAGCAGATCGCACAGCGGGTGGTAAACGGCTGGATCGCCTCAGCCATCCACCATTCTGCGATGCTTCAGAGCAAGTGGAAACGCACGGGCGTGGGACTCTGGGCAGAGGACGGGCAGGTTTACGCCGTCCAGCTGATGGTTCGGTAGAAGGCGAGGGATTGATATATGGATATAAGACAAAAAGCGTATTGGAAGCGAGTCTTGTCGCTGGTTCTGGCGGCAGTCATGTGCATTTCTCTCATCAGCGTTCCGGCCTATGCGGATGGTTCGATCCCGCTGATTCGGCGCGCCAACATTTTCTCGAATCGAACATTGACCGTCTTTGGAAAAACGCATTATTCGATGGGATATTATCAAGAAGGACTGGAGAGCGGAGCGATGCCGACGTTTTGTTTGGAGCCGGGAAAGCGGATGCCAAACGGCGAGAAGGCGTCGTACCAGATCTACACGGCGGACGCGGGCGGAACGATCCCCGGCGTGGGCGGTTCTGACCGCTTTGTGCCGATCACGCTGGCGTATGACTGGATGGTCAGCGCGGGAAATATGCGCGATCTGACGCGATACGGCGTGGTGCAGGTCTATATCTGGGGTTGTACGGCGGGATACGGCGAAGACTGGGATGCGCAGAGAGCGGCGCAAAAGCGGCTGGCGGCGATCCTTGGAAACCGCGTGATGGACGAGTTTGAGGAGCTTTACGCATATGTTGAGGAAGGACTTGAGGAATTTTCTGCTGGGGCAAACGGCGCGCTTCCGGCGTGGAACAACACGCAGCAGCGGATGAGTCTTGAGGAGGGAGAGTATCGCCTCAGCTTGGATCTTTCCTCCTGCCCGCAGTTAAAATCGGCATCCTGGACGCTTCCGGATGCGGATTGGAGCTACCGCATTTCGGGCGATGCGATCACCTTCTATTATCGCGGCTCGTCGGCTCCAGCAGGTCAGATTACGTCCTCCGAACTTTCGGGCGTCGGCGGGATGAGCCGGTTTTACGCTTACATCTTTACGCCCGGAGAGGGGAGTGGATTCCAGCGTCAGCTCGGACGATTTGCCGGGGAGGAGCGCGGGGCGCGCGCCTCGTTCACGGTAGGCAGCTTTCTTGCGAGCGGGGAAGAGTCGGAGTTTGAGGTGTACCGCCACTCGGAGACCTTTGACGCGGACTACTCGATCCGCGTGGAGAAGTATTGCGCGGAGACGAACCAACCGCTTGAGGGAACGACGTTTGATGTCTGGGAGGACTTTGACGAGAACCAACTTTCCGGGAGTGATTATGTGGAGGGAGAGCCAGACGGGCAGTTTGGAGTGCTCTACGACAACCGGTTTGAGCCATTTCCGCAGGGAAATCACGTCTGCGGTCAGATCACCACGGACGATGCTGGAAAGGGCGCGCACCGTGATGTGCGTTCCTACGCGTACAGCAAGACGTATTGCCTGGGACATCCTGCCCCGCAACTTTTGGAAGTGCCGGACGAGGAGGTTGACCCGGTGACGGGAGAGATCGCAAACGGGGACGAGATCGCGGCAGTTGAGGAGGAGAATGAGCGTCTTTTGGAGGTGTGGCACGCGCAGCAGGAACTCTGTGAGGCGACGTGTGATTTTCATGTGGGAAATGAGGACGAGGAGAACCACGATTCGGACGAGTCTGCCATGGAGGAGATGATAAGAGACCGGGATGCGACGTATGAGGCGTTTATCGGACTGCGATACGACTACTCTCTGACGGAGGTCACGGCGCGAACCGGGTATATTCTGCACAGCGTGCACAGTGAGGACGAGCCGATCGAGCGTGTGTCCGTGGCAGCCGCACAGGCGGGCGAAAATGCACAGGCTCTGCGTGGCGCGGGAGCGGGTACGAAGCGTTTGGAGCGCGGTGAGAGCAGTCAAAGTGCGTCCAAACCGCGCCGGGCATCGTTCTGGGCAGCAGTCGAGGAACAGCGGGCAGAGGTGGCAAGCATTCCCCAGATTTTGGAAGATGAGGAAGCCGTGGCAAGCACCTCTCAGGCAGAAGCGGATGTAATCTTCTTTGCGGATGAGGACGACTGGGAGGAGGCAAGCCCGTCTGAGGCAAGTGTTTCTAATGCAACGGATTCCAACGCGCGCGTATGGAGCGCGGCGTCACCTGCACAGGCAGAGTGGCAAGAGGAAAATGGCTGGTTTTACCGACTGCTTGCGCCGAAACCGATTGCGTTTGTCTGGCAGTTACTCTTTGGCGGAAAGACGGACGGCGACTTTTCGGTGGAGCTTCCAGAGTTTATGGACGATGATCTGGAATCGGTGGACATTTCCGATTATGGCGATTCCTCGACCGTACTCTACGCGTTTCGCGTCTGGGATCACCGAACGGAGGGCGAACTTCACATCAATAAGCGCGATCTGGAGTTAGACGAAGCACTGGGAGAGGAGAGCGTCGGAAAGACACAGGGAGACGCAACCTTGCAGGGGGCGGTCTACGGTCTGTTTGCGGCGCAGGATCTCGTGCATCCGGACGGAAAAACGGGGACTGTCTACGCGCAAAACGATCTGGTCGCCGTGGCGACGACGGATGAAAACGGCGATGCGGCATTTCTTGTCAACACCGAGAAGCCGGGAACACGCTTGGACGCGGACGGCAACATCCAGACGCCGGACGGCGTGACCGGGCCGGAAAACCTCTACAACGGTGGGATGATTGTCTCCTCCGATCACGGATTCGGGACAAGAGAGTACCCGGATTATGTGACAGAAAATGGAAATTGCTGGATTGGACGACCTCTGCTTCTTGGAAGCTACTATGTGATGGAGCTGAGCCGTTCGGAAGGATACGAGATTTCCGTGACTGGAAGTAACCGCGCGGAGAGCAACCGGGGCGGCACAAAGGAGCAGGTGGTACTCGGCGCGGGACGGGCTGCGGTGAGTGCCGGACTTTCGGATTACAGCCACATGGACGCGGACGGTTCGTGGAACGACTTTGTGGTGGAAAGCTACGGGACTGCGGACGGCTACGATGTGGTGGTGAGCGGCTACCCGGAGGGGACGACGTTTTACCGCATGGAAGTGCACCAGAAAGAGGAGGTGATTCCCTCGATCACAGGCAGTGTGCTCGCACCAAAGAGAGATAGTCAGGGGAATATCATTTACCAAAAGGCACTGGGCGGCGAGTATAAGACGGGGGCAGACGGACTTCCGATCATAAAGGAAGAGAGCGATCCGACGCACCCGATGGCGGAGACAACGCGCTACCGATTTGGAACGAGAACACACGCATCCGGGGAGGCAGTTCCCGACGATCCGACACGCTGGCAGGAAGCGGTGGGCGATCTTTCTTACTTAGAAGATGAGGTCAACGGACTGCTCGCACAGCTTGGATTTCTTGAGACGGGCGAGGAGGCAGCTTGGAGCTGGATCGCCCTTGAGGGAGAGACGAACGAGGCAGTTGGACTGGAGATTCTTGACTGGGCAAAAGATCAGGGAATCTGGGACAGCGTGCGTGTGGAACGGATTGAGGAGCGGGAAGATCAGGGACTTCGCGCCTTGATGCGGTTTGACGATTCCAAGTTGGGGGAAGCTGGGGCAATCTACGATCCGCTTTCAAAGGAGCTTTTTGTAAAGAAAACGGCGACACTTACAGACGCGCAAGGCGAGCAGGTGCGCTACTGGGTGCGGTATGCGAATGGCTCATACACGATGGGAAGCGCGACTGCGACCGTGAAAGAAAAGCGGGAACTTCCAAAAGGTGTGACGCTTGCAATCGGCGATGAGGTGGAGGCACAGCTTGTCGCGGTGTATCTGCCAAGTTACGAGACATACGCGCCGGGCGAAGTGCTCTGTGACGAAAACGGCGACCCGATTCCGGTGATGGAACGCACTTACACGCGGGTGGAGGATGCGACACAGATTGTGGATGAGGAACGTGCAATCGAGCTTTCGGCTGTGCGCGATCCAAAGAGCGGGGATTACACCATCCATGTGGAGAATACGGTGGACTGGGAAGAGACGGACGCGGTGCAATACACGAGATTTCGCGCAAAGACCCAGCAGACCAGCATTCGATACGAGGGGGAGGAAATGCCCTACAACGAGTATCTGACGCAGGTGGCGGGGGCAGGTGTGAGTGCGTTTGCCCCGCTTCCGACGTTTGACGAGGGAAGTTATGTGATCTCGCTGGCACTTGCCTATCCGGGACAGAATCAGGTATGGCAGGATGACGGGACACGGGAACATCCGGGCGTGGTGAGAGAGCGCGTGATCCGTCAGGCGATCCGCGTCACAAAGGACATCGCGCAGACGTCCTATGATGGAGTGAATACTTATGGCGCGGTGCACAACGACCCACTGACGGCGTTTCTTGGACTTTTTACCGGAAACACTTCCGGGACAGAGGGCGCGAAGTCACTTCCCGGTTTTCGCTTCAAGCTCTACTTAAAGAGCGATTTGACAGAGCTTGTGGGAAATGATGGAAACGCGCTTTTGGAGAGGAAAGGTGGAGGAACACCCGATTATGTGAAGTTTTTTGACGCGCTCTATACAGAAGCGGCACGCACAGAACACGCGGTCGGAGAATTTGCCAGAAAATACCATCTGAGTGAGGAGGAGGCAGAAGCGTATCTGCGTGCGTTTTCCGGGCTTGAAAAGCGATTGGCGGTTGCCTGGGACGGCGAGGCAAATGGCGGTGCGGACAAGGACGAGACGACGCTCTCGTGCAGTCGGGGGAACGGCAAGGACGGATATTACGGGGAGTCCAGGCTTCTTCCTTACGGAACGTATGTGATCGTGGAGCAGACGGCGACTGGGAATCTCTGGGAATTAGCAAACCGCCATTACAGCGTGGACTATCCAAAGGAAGTGACGCTTCCTTTTGTGCCGCAGATTGATGGAGAACAGGTGGATGCGGCGCGTCCGGATTCGTACTTTTCTTACAACGCGCTCGATACACCGGAAGATCTCATCCGAAAATATAAGATTCGTTTTAACGAGGAGACGCACCGGATTGCGGCAAATCGGGACGGGGAGGAGTTTTTCGTCTATAAGTATGGCTTGGAGCCGGATTGTGAGCCGGGAAATGTCGCCGATGCGCCGCTTTCCAGGAGTGAAAACAGCGAGACACTGGATCAGGTGCAATACGAGGCTTGGGAGACGGCAAGCGGTGAGGTTGAGATTCGCGATCATGTGGCTGCGATGAAGGGCGTTGGCAGGGCGATTGACGGAAAGTACGCACCCATGCTTGTACCGTGGACGATCCGAAAACCGGTTGTGGATCAGAGAAATCCCGATACCGGGGAGCTTGAGACGCTTGTGCCTTCCGGAAGCGGAGAAGCGTTTAACTATGTGGCGTGGGCACAGGAAGACTTTGAAAACCGTTACGCCTCCACAAGACTGCGTGTGGAAAAACTCGACGCGCAAACGCGGGAGAACATTCTTCACGACGGCGCGCTGTTTCGGATCTATGCGGCAAAGCGCGACGTAAAAAAGGGAGAAACTGGAATCGAGGGCAGTGGAAATGTGCTCTTCTCTCAGGCAGTGGATGCAGAGGGAAAGACAGTGACGGACAGCGCAGGCAATCCGATTCTCTATCCGAGAGTGGGAAAGAGCAATGGAAGCGACGATGACTTGCCGATTCGGCTCGATGCAGAGAACAATCCCATCTACGATGAGAGCCAGATGATTCGCCAATACGACGAGACCGGAAGTGAGACGGGAATCTTTCGCGCGTATTCCACGGTTCAGGAGGTGGAAAAAGACGGTGTGCTCACAAAAGAGACGGTCGGATACCTAAAACTTCCAAAACCGCTCGGAGCCGGGGCATACGTTCTGGTGGAGATTCAAGCCCCCGAAGGATATGTAAAGAGCCGTCCGGTGGCATTTGAACTCTATGCGGATCACGCGCAATATTACGAGGAAGCGCGAAACGCGGACGCGACGAGCGCGGGATGGCAGGAAGTGGACGCACCGACTTATCAATACGCAAAGCCGGTGGACGGTGAGAGCGACAAGGTTTCTACGGAGACGATGACGCAGGTTTCGGTGATTGATTATCCGTCCCGTGTGGAGATCTATAAGGTGGAGGACGGAGATTCGCTGGTCGGTAACGAGAACGGCTTAAAGGAGACGGATGAGCAGGGAAATGTGGAAGTAAGCGGCGGTTTCTTGCAGGATGTTCTGGTAAACGATGCGGGAGACGGCGTGATTTACCGGGTGTATGGGCGAAAGGAATATCTCAAAGCGCGCGGTGATGTGCGAAATATCGCCTACGATGCCCAGAAACAGATGTGGTTTGGCGAAGTCACAAAGGCGATGGACGCCTTCTCAGAACACATTGTGGAAGGGAGTGAGCTGGAGTTAAAGGCGATGGAGCGCGTCAAAGTGCTCTATGGAAGAGATGGGACGTTTAGCGGAAAGGGAATCCGGTTTGACATTCCGGTTGCCGGGGCAAAACTTGCACTCTACGAGGCGATTGAGCTGGAAGAGGCGGCGGACGGATACAAGGGAGTGACTGTTTACCGAAAAGACGGCAAGGTGGAACGGATCGAGAATACCAACACGGGGCGTTACCAATCGTTGCAAGTGACCGGAACGGACGCAGGTGCGGGAAAACAACCGGTTTGGGATGCGGCGTGGGAAGCGAACGATCCAGTGGATCTGTACTTCGTTGATCTTGACACAACACCGACAAGGTGTGGTGCAGACGGCGCGCTTGTGGTTCTTGATGCGCGGGGGAATGAAATCTGTTTTGCTGACCCGGAAAGTGGGATGGCGTATGTGCTGGACGGATATGGGAGAAAACTTGCCTACGTTCTTGACGGGAAGGGAGAGCGCGTGCTCGTCCGCTCCATTCAGGTGAGCGGAGATGGGCAGACGCAGACACTTTACCCGGATCGGATTGCAAAAGAAGACGAGAACGGGCTTCCTATTTATTACCAGAACGCAGACCCGGTCTATCAGGATGAGCGTTGGACGTCGGGAGAGAGCGGACATTTGATTGCCCGGTTGCCGTTTGGCGCGTACATTCTGGAGGAGGAAACAGTCGCGCACGGTCAGGGATATGTGCAGGCAAGCCACTTGGGACTCGTGCTTGAGGAGACGCAGGAGACACAGAAGTTCTTTTTGCAAAACGCCTTCACCAAAGCAGCATTTTCCAAGGTGGACGTGCGTACTCAAAAAGAGATCGTCGGCGCGCAGATGACACTCTACACGGCAAAAATCGGGGAGGAAGGATTACCGATCAGAGATGAGGAAGGAAATTACAAGAAAGATGCGGTTTACGCGAGCTGGATCAGCGGATATGCCTACGACGATGACGGGAATTTGAAGCAAGACGAGACGGGCGAGCCGATCCTTACCACCGAGCCGCACTGGATTGACCATCTGCCGATTGGTGCGTATGTGTTGGAGGAAACGTCCGTGCCATACGAACAGGGCTATGTGCAGACTGCGTCCATGTCCATCGACGTGAAGGAGACTGGGAATGTGCAGACCTTTGTGATGGAAGATGATTTTACGGGATTTGAGGTGAAAAAGTACGATACCAAGAGCGGGGAAGTGCTCTACGGCGAGAGCGTGGCGTATCTCGCACTGTATCCGGCAATTTTAGATGGAGAGGGCAATCCCATCGTGGATGCAAACGGCGTTCCGGAGTATGACCCGGCATCGCGGATCGTGACCTTCCGCGCACCGACGTATGCGGATGGCAAGAAAGTTGCGGCGACTGGGCGGACAGAGAGCGATGCTGCCGGAGAACACCCGATTCAAAAGTACGACTACGAGTACCATCCGATCGAGAAGACGGCGAAGGGAAGATATTACTACACGCAGGATGCGACGGTGCGGTTTGAGTATTTGCCGGTTGGCGATTATGTCCTTGCAGAGCGGACAAACCCACAGGGATATGCCACAGCAGATCCGATTCTCATCCGGGTGGACGATCAGGGACATCTTGTCGAGATTCCGACGCATGAGATGGGAGACGCGCCGCTTACACTTTGCGTGGACAAGGTGGCGATCACCGGCGGAAAGGAAGTAAACGGGGCAAGACTTTCGATCTACCCGGTGCGCTCGGATGGAAGTGTGAGCGATGAGGTGCTTGTGATCCGACGACCGGGAGAAAACGGCGCCTATGAGGACGGGAAAGCGACTTGGATTTCCGGTGCGGACGGCGTGTATACACAGAGCGAGCTGGAAGCGGGCGAGATCCCGGACGGCTTTGCGGTGGGCGATCTCAAACCGCACATCGTGACGTACATTCCAGAGGGCGACTATGTGCTTTTGGAGGAGACGGTTCCTTACGGATTCCTTCAGGCAGTCCGCGTACCGTTTACGGTGCTTGATACGGGCGAGATTCAGGGCGTGGAGATGATTGACGAGATCCCGGACGGCGTGCTTTGCATCGAAAAGTCGGATTCCGAAGAGTCGCAAAAACGTCTTGCAGGCGCGCAATTTACGCTCAAAAACAAGACGCTTGGAATCGTGTGCGAGGTTGTGACGACGGATGAGAACGGCGAGGCAGAGTTTTCGCCGGTTCCGATTGGCTTCCAAAATGAAAAAGGAGACTTTTCGCCCTACACTTACGAGTGTGAGGAGACGAAGGCAGCACCAGGCTATATGATGACGCTTGCTCCCTGGGAGTTCCAATTTGCGTACATTGACAGCCAGACGCCGGATATTCTTCTCAAGTATCAGCCGGAGAATGACTCCAACCGCGTGCGTGTGGACAAGCTCAAAGGCGACACGGAGGAGTTCTTGGAGGGCGCGCAGCTTATGATTGAGCGGCTGGATGACCCGACGACACCGGATGTGGACGAGAGCGCGGTTGTGGATACCTGGACGACGACAAAACAGCCGCATTACAGCAAGGGACTTGCTGCCGGAACGTACCGTCTGTCGGAGAAAGAGACGCCGGGAGCGGGATATAAGATCCTGGCAGAACCCATGGAGTTTGTGATTGAGGACGGAATGCGTGAAGTGCCGCATCTGGTGATGCGAAACTACTCGGCTGTGGTTGAGGTGCAAAAAGTGATCGCTTCCGGCGACCGGATGCTTGCCGGGGCAAAGTTACAGCTGTTGTTTGCTGACCGGGAAGAAGTGATTGACGAGTGGACGTCGTCTGCGAGTGAAGGACACCGAATCTACGGGCTGGCAGAGGGAACGTATCGGATTCGCGAGCTGGAAGCACCGAGCGGTTACACGAAACGCCCGGAGCAGGTGGTTACTGTGACTGGGGACGATGCGAGCGTACAGGTGATCCGGTTTGAGAATCGCTTAAAGAGTTCCGGAGGCGGAGATCATACGCCGAGCGTTCCAAAAGAACATCCGCTTCGTGTGCATTTGACGAAAATTGACGGAGTGAGCGGGGAAGGTCTTGGCGGAGCGAGAGTGCGTATCCTCGACAAAGATACCGAAACGGTAGTCTTTGAGGCGTTGATGGATGCGGCTGGTAAATTGACATTTTCTCCCAAACAGGCGGGAACGTATGTGATGGAGGAGGTTGAGGCTCCGGAAGGCTATGAAAAGACAGACGAACGATTGGAGTTTACGGTGGATCGAAACGGGCGAGTGAATGGACAGACGCAGCTGAAAAACTACAAGCGTGAGCGGACGGTTGGGCGAGTTACAGCCTCGTACCGGATGCGTTTTGAGGGGAATCTCAGGCGCGGTCCGCAGGATGCAAAGACCGGGGATAACCGACAGGAAGAAGTGCTGTGGATGCTTGGAATCTTCTGCCTTGGAGTGGCAATGTGCCTGATGAGAAAAAAGAGGAGAGAAGATGAGTAGGAAACGGCAATTTTGCGGGGCGGTGTGTTTGACCGCCGCCCTGCTCTGTTTTGGGTTGGCGGTGCGAACGCGTTGGGAGTATCGGGCGGAGCGGAGTCGATATGAGCGCGTCCGGGAAGAAATGTTAGAAAAAACGGAAGAGCCGGAGGCAATCGAGATTGCGTCCGTATCAGAAGGACAAAAGACAGGAGTGTCCTGGAACGCACCGTTTGTGGTGGAGGAAGAGGAACTTTCCGCGAAAAATTCGGACTATGCGTGCTGGATTTATATTCCCGGCACAACGGTCAATTACCCGGTGACGTGGCGAGAGGCGGACAATGTGTTTTACCTCAATCACGGATTTGACGGGGAGAAGGCGCGTTGCGGGAGTCTGTTTGCGGATGGATGTTACGAGCCGTTCTCGGAAAAAGTGACCGTGATACATGGACACAATATGCGGGACGGCTCCATGTTTGGATCGCTCAAACAGTACTTAAACCGCGACATTTTACAGGAATTTCCATATATCTATGTGTGTCGGGCAGGCGTTTGGAGGCGATTTGTCGTGTCTGACTGTCTGGTGCGATCGGTGGGAGAGCTGTTTGATGGACTATTGGAGACGGAGCGAGAGGAGCTTTTGCTTGTCACCTGCCGCGGGGAACGCCGAAGGTTGATTGTGCGGGCATTTTTGGATGAGGGGGAGATGCAGTGAAGAGAAGAAAGTTGGTGCTTGGACTTGCTTTCTGGGGATTTTTTACAGGTATAGCCGGTCTTTGCGACAGTATGGCGCAGGAACTTGTGATTCAAAGAGAGCAGGTTCTCACGCAGGATGAGCGGGAAACGTTCACACAGCCGGATGCAATCTATCTTGGGGAGGACGGGGAGAGATACACGCTTTCGGACTGGACGATCGAGGAAGGTGAGGACAAGGCGGTAAGCGTGCAGGAGAGCCGTGAGGTGGAATATCATGCGGTGGAAGGCGCGAGACTGCTTCCGAGAGAGATTGCTGTGGAGGAGGAAGACTGTGTTGGGACGCTGTCTCTTACGGATCAGGTTGTAATTTCTCAGGAGTGGTCGGACGACTTTTCGGTTCCTGTGACGTTTCACACCTACGGTGCGGACGAGTACGAGCTGGGGCACGTCACCATCTCGGTGGGGGAGGATTTTCCAGAAGCAGGGGGCTACGAGGAGGCACTGCTTCGCCTGTTGGAACTGGATATGGCAGATTACCGGATTGAGGGGATGCGCTGGGACGGGGAAAGTTATCTGGACGCAAACGGCGAGCAGTGCAGAAATGCGGTGGCAGAGGGAAAAAAGCGGTTGACAGACTACCGGGCAGTTTACGAGGGAACGCTTACGCGGACAGAAAAAGAGTATCTCTTAAAGACGAGCTATACGCGAGAAGTTCCGGCGCAGACGCAGGCTGAGAGCGAGCAGGAGACCATACCGGAGACCACCGCACCAAAAGCGGAGGAAGAGACGGGCGGACTGTGGCGGTGGATTCAAAACAGTATGGCGATTGTGATCGCGATTGGCGTGATCGGGATTGTGCTGGGAGCTTTGGTCTTGATTGCGGTGTATCTGCGGGATCAGAAAAAACGATGAGATTGCGAAACGGGCTTGAGTGTTTGGTCGAATTTCAGTATAATGAAGGTTACAATACAGAGAGGAGAATTGACGAATGAGCAATCCTGTTTACGATAAGCTGATGAGCTGCTATGAGAGTGTGAAGGACAAGATTCCCTTCCAGCCAAAAGTCGCGCTGATTCTGGGTTCCGGTCTTGGCGATTACGGCGATCACGTTGAGGTGGAGGCTGCGATCGACTACCACGATATTGAGGGATTTCCCGTGTCCACGGTTCCCGGACACAAGGGACGTTTCCTGTTCTGTCACATTGAGGGAGTGCCAACGGTCTTGATGCAGGGACGCGTGCACTACTACGAAGGATACGCAATGACGGATGTGGTGCTTCCTGTGCGCTTGATGAAGCTGATGGGAGCAGAGATCCTGTTTTTGACAAATGCTGCGGGCGGTGTCAACTTTGACTTTGCGGCTGGAGACTTTATGCTGATTCGCGACCAGATCTCCTGCATGGTTCCTTCCCCCTTAATCGGAGCGAACCTGGACGAGCTGGGACCGAGATTCCCCGACATGAGCCAGATTTACGATGAGGATCTGCGCCAGGTGATCCGTGAGAGCGCGAAGGAACTAGGAATCGACTTAAAAGAGGGCGTGTATATGCAGTTTACGGGTCCCGCTTACGAGACGCCCCAGGAAGTGCGCCTGTGCCGGACACTGGGCGGTGACGCCTGCGGTATGAGCACGGCGTGTGAGGCAGTTGCGGCAAATCATATGGGTATGAAGATTTGCGGAATCTCCTTTATCTCCAATCTGGCGTGCGGCATGAGTGACGAGCCGCTTAGCCACAAGGAAGTGCAGGAAGCAGCAGACCGTATGGCTCCGAAATTCCGCGCGCTGGTGACAAAAGCCATCGGGCAGATGGGCTAATATCGGAAATCTTAATCAAAAATTCAGGAATTTGCCATGGTTTCCTCACAAGTTTTGTTGTAGAATGCAGGGTATCGAAGTTTTTCTGAGCGCGACGCGCAAAGAGACCGGAGGCGAAAAGCCCATCCGGTAAAACAGGAAAAAGAGGAGAGTGCATATTATGAAAAAACGAGTATTAGCCGTGGCAGTT
>Cebus_capucinus_imitator_PRJNA485217_SSR096__coassemble_366_pt1 | contig 21622 bp, 19 predicted proteins | sample Cebus_capucinus_imitator_PRJNA485217_SSR096__metabat2_high_PE_003 | metagenome-assembled genome bin Cebus_capucinus_imitator_PRJNA485217_SSR096 | reverse complement strand
AGCGCGTACCCGACGTTCTCAAAGTTTCCTGCCATATTTTTCTGGCGGTAGAGGTAGTACGGCTCCATGCCGAGTTCTCTCGCACACGCCGCGCTCATCTCGATCATCTCCGGCGTGTTCTCAATCTTTAAGTCGCTGTAATCTTCCTTAAACATATTGAGTCTTGCCGCGCGCTTGATGGCAAGCGAGTGCACGGTCAGAGAGTCCGGCTTTAAGGCGCGGATCTCGTCGAGTGTGTGGCGAACCTCCTCCAGTCCTTCCTGCGGAAGTCCCATGATAAGATCCATGTTGATGTTGTCAAATCCCAGCTCTCTTGCCAGCAAGAACTTCTCCTTCACCATCTCAACCGTGTGTCTGCGCCCGATCAAGTTCAGCGTAGACTGGTTCATGGTCTGGGGATTGATGGAAATTCTCGTGATTCCATGGCGGCGCAAAGTTTCCAGTTTTTCCCTGGTAATGCTGTCCGGTCTGCCTGCCTCCACCGTAAACTCCAACACCCGCTCCATATCAAACAGCTCTTCGAGCTTGCACAGAATCTTGTCCAGATCCTCCGCCTCCAGAGAAGTCGGCGTTCCGCCCCCAAAGTACACGGTGTCAAGCGGTCTTCCCGCCATTTTCTTTGCCGTGTACTCCAACTCGCGAAACAGCGCGTCCAGGTATTCCCCGGTGCGCTTCTTCCATTTCCCGATCGGATAGGAAGTAAACGAGCAATACAGGCAGGTCGTCGGGCAGAATGGAATACCCACATACAGGCTGTATCCGCGCTCATAGTCGAGCGGCGCGAGAAGTTCCTTCTCCCGCTGTGCAATCTCAATCGACAGATCCACTTTCTCATTGCTTGCCATATACGTCTTTTTCATGTAGTCGCGAATCTCATCCGGCTTCCAGCCTTCCTCAAGGCGCGTCAGCGCGATCTTTGTCGGGCGGATTCCGGTCAAAGATCCCCAGGGAAGTTCCCGCCCCACACGCTTTACCAACATCCGGTAAAACATCTGCTTGATCACGTTTTTCGACTCCAGGTGGTCTGCAAGGTCGGCAGACGCACTCTCGTCCTCACTGCACGCAAACCCCTGAGCCGGAGCACAAAGATCTGCCGGGCATTTGCCCGCGCCGTCATTTTCCTCAAGACGATCCCAGATCAGGACACGGATCTGTCCTTCTCCAAGTTTTGTCTGTACATAGAAAGAGACTTCGTCCTTCACCTCGTGGGCGTAAGTCTCTCCCGGATAAAAGGACATCAGAAGCTCTCTGATGTCCTGCTCAAATGTATTGTCCTGTATCAAAAGTCCAATCATAACATTTCTCCCATTGACAGTGGATTATACTGCTTTTCGTGCCCAATGGTGGTTGCATTGCCGTGACCGGGGTAGACGATGGTGTCTTCCGGAAGCGCGAAAAGTTTCTGGCGGATGGAGGCGGCAATGTCGCGCATACTTCCGGTCGGAAGGTCGGTTCTCCCGTAGGAATCCGCAAACAGCGTATCCCCCGCAAAGAGCACCTCCTCGGACGGGATGTAATAACAGACCGAACCTGCCGTGTGTCCCGGCGTGGCAATCACTTTCCAGGAAAGTCCCAAAAAATGTAACTCTTCGCCGTCTTTTACGATCCGGTCGCCGTGCAGACTCATCCGCTCCGTACCACAGGTTCCGGACAAGTTTAAGCTCACCTCGCCCAGCATCACGTCATCCTGCTCCGACACATAGATCGGGATTCCGAACGCCTCTCGCACGCTGTCCGCAGCCAGCATATGGTCAAAGTGACCGTGTGTCAGCAAGATGGCTTTTGGAGTAATCCCCATCTGCCGGCACTGTTTTTCAATATACTCTGCATTGTCCCCTGGATCTACTATCACGCCTTCGCCCGTGGCACAGTTGTACACCGTGTAGCAGTTGGTGCTCACCGGCCCCAGAACGCTCGTCTTTATCCGAAAATCATTCATTCTTTTGCCCTTTCTTAGCCCTTCACACGCACAATGTCAAGCACGTCGCGAATCTGGCGCACCCGATCAATCAGGCTGTTGAGTTCCTCCATGCCGTGAATGTCAAACGTCATGTTGATCGTCGCCGTGCCGCGCTTTCCGCTTCGCATATTCATCGAGGTAATGTTGATCTGACGATCCGTAAACACGTTGGAAATGTCGGTGAACATTCCCACTCGATCGTTGACAAAGATCTTAATCTCCGTGGAGTAACGCTCGTTGTTCGCGCCTTCCGGAATCTCCCAATGTGCGTCGATCAGCCTTGCCTTCTCCTCATCCGGCAGCGTCACCATGTTGACGCAGTCCTTTCTGTGGATGGAAATGCCTCTGCCTCTGGTGATAAAACCCACGATCTCGTCGCCGGGCACGGGGTTGCAGCAATGAGAGAAGCGCACCGCCAAATCGTGGATTCCCTTGACCACGATTCCGCTCTTTCGCTCCATCTTTTTGGGATTTGCCGCCTCTTTCTTGGCATTGTCCGCGATCGCAATCAGCACGTCGCTGTCCTTCATCTCGCGCTTTTTCTTCTTCTCGCGCTCCTCGATCATCTTGTTGATGATCTGTCCTTCCTTGATGCCGCCGTGTCCCAAAGAAGCAAGCACCGCGTCCCAGCTGCGGAATCCGTACCGCTCCAGCACTTTATCGACGTACTCCGGCTTGTTTAACTCGCTCCAGTTGATGCTCTTTGCCTTGCAATACCGCTCCAGTAAATCCTTGCCTCGAACAATATTCTCTTCCTTGCCCTCGTTCTTAAACCACTGATTAATCTTGCTCTTTGCCTGCGGACTCTTGACAACTTTCAGCCAGTCACGGCTGGGTCCCTTGGAAGTCGGGGAGGTGATGACCTCAATCCGATCACCATTCTGAATCACATAATCAATCGGAACCTGCTTTCCGTTGACGCGCGCTCCGACCATCTTGTTGCCCACGGCACTGTGGATCGAGTAGGCAAAGTCAATGGTTGTGGAACCGCTCGGCAGATCCTTGACGTCTCCGGACGGCGTAAAGCAGAACACGTTGCTGGAAAACAGATCCAGCTCTTCCTTTAACAGATTCAAGAAATCGCCTGACTTCTCGTTCTGCCACTCCAGAATCTGGCGCAGCCACGCCATCTTGACTGCCTCGCCGTCTCCCGCGCCCTGGCTGTTTCCGCTCTCTTTGTACTTCCAGTGCGCCGCGACACCGTACTCCGCCACGCGGTGCATCTCATAGGTACGAATCTGCACCTCAAACGGCTGTCCGCTCGTACTGATTACCGTAGTGTGAAGCGACTGGTAGCGGTTTGGCTTTGGCATCGCGATATAGTCTTTAAAACGCCCCGGAATCGGTCGGTACTTTTCATGCACCGCGCCGAGTGCCGCGTAACAGTCTTTTACGCTGTCTACAAGAATCCGAACCGCAAACAGATCATAGATCTCGTCGATCGTCTTGTTCTGGCGAACCATCTTTTTATAGATGCTGAAGAAATGCTTCACGCGCCCGTTGACCGTTGCCTGAATCCCGGTATTTTCCACCTGCTGACGGACTTCTTTTATAATATTTTCGATAAATGTCTCTCTCTCCTGCGCCCGACGCTCCACCTGATCCACCAGATCAAAGTAGACTTCCGGCTTTAAGAAACGAAGCGAGAGATCATCGAGCTCAATCTTGATCTTTGAGATACCGAGCCGGTCTGCGATCGGTGCGTAGATCTCCATCGTCTCGCGCGCCTTCTCCTTCTGCTTCTCCGGCTTCCAGAACTGTCCCGTCCGCATATTGTGCAGGCGGTCTGCCAGCTTGATGATGATGACGCGGATGTCCTTTGCCATCGCAAGAAACAGCTTTCTGAGGTTCTCCGCCTGGCTCTCGATCTTATCATTCTTCCAGTCCGCGCGCGTCAGCTTGGAGACTCCCTCCACCAGAAACGCAACGTCCTCGCCAAACTGGACTGCAAGCTCTTCCTTTGTGACCGGGGTATCCTCGATCACATCGTGCAAAAGTCCCGCCGCAATCGTCTCTTTATCCATCTCAAGGTCAGCCAAAATGATCGCAACGCAGAGCGGATGGATGATGTAAGGTTCACCAGACTTACGAGCTTGCGTTTTGTGGGCTTCACTCGCTACCTGATAGGCGCGCTCAATCATCGAGATATCATCGGACGGATGGTATCTGCGAATCGCATTAATCAGCTTGTTATAGAGCTCGTCCGGGCTGGTAAAACTCGCTGGAGCTTCCAGCTCAATATCCACTTTTTCTTTCGTCACCTCATTTGGCATATGCAGTCACCTTTCCTTATAGAATCACCGTTTTTCGCAGCATTTACCTAGCATTATAATTTTTCTCTCGAAAAAAAGCAAGGGGGAATGGGCTTGTAACGCCCCTCCCCCACTGTATTTTTGCATAAAAGCTGCTTTTTTCAACTGCAAATCACTGTCCGTGCACAGCGAACACATCCCGAAATCGCCTATTTGCCCTCGTAAACGATGGCGGATTCCACCTCGTATCCCTTCAGGAGATCTCTTCCGTGCAATCCGGCAAGCTCCATGACAAAGCAGATCTTGACGACTTCGCCGCCAAGCTCCTCCACAAGCTGTACGATCGCCTCCATCGTGCCGCCAGTCGCCATCAGATCATCCACAATCACAACCTTCTGTCCCGGCTTGATCGCGTCCTTGTGGATCTCGATGGTTGCCTTTCCATACTCCAGATCATACTCTCTGGAGATCGTCTCGCAGGGCAGTTTTCCCTTCTTTCGCACCGGGATAAATCCCTTGTGCTCTTTGTATGCGAGCGGAACGCCAAAGATGAATCCTCTCGACTCCGGACCGACCACCAGATCGTAATCCAGTCCTTCCACCATCTTTGCCAAGCTGTCCATCGCCAGTGCCAGACCATCCGCGTCCTGTAAAATGCTCGTCACATCGCGGAAAATGATGCCCGGCTCCGGGAAATCGGGAATACTTCTTACATATTCTTCCAGTTTTTTCATTAGATTCTCTCCACTTTCTTCACGTTGAGTAAGGAGAGCTCCTCGCCTTCCTGTCCCTCAACCGTCACATTTCTCAACACCAGCTCGTCGATGTTTGCCGCGCAGATTCCCATGCGTGTCATCTCCTTGGGGCAGTCCTCCATCATGGCTGCCTGTCCTGCCTGCGGGTTCTTTGCGTAGGTTACATGAACATTTTCCAGTTCCACACGCGCAATCGGCTGCTCCGGAAGACCGTAGAGCCATGCAGCTGCAACGTGGCAGTCCTTTGCCTCGATGTTTCGGAATGCCAGGCTCTTCACCCAGGGCGTGCGCTCGTCCACGGGAAGTGCTTCCTGTGTGCGAACATACTCGGTGTGTCCGTCGGGATCGCAGAAGTAGAAGCTGTTGACCACAAACGGAGTCATCACGTTGTCCATGCAAATGTTCTCAAACAGAATTCCCTCCACAACGGCAGCCTCTCCGCGTCCTCTGCGCGTCTTGATCCGCAGTCCGCGATCCGTGTGCAGGAAACGGCAGTCCTTCACAGTCAGGTTCTTGACACCGCCCGCCATCTCGCTTCCGATGGTCACAGAACCGTGTCCGTCTCTCATGCAGCACTGGCGAATCACCACATCCTCGCAGGAACGGCGATACTTCGCACCCATGTAGATCTTTCCCGCTTTCACCGCGATGCAATCATCTCCAACGGAAAAATACACACCGGCAATCTCCACATCCTTACAGGACTCCGGATCCAGTCCGTCGGTGTTGGGAGAAACTTTGGGGTTTAACACCTGGATGCCAAGGAAGCGCAGGTGGTCGCTGAAATAGGGATGGATGTTCCAGCTTGGGCTGTTCTGCACCGTGATTCCCTGAATGACCACGTTCTCGCAATGATTTAAGAAGATCATTCTGGGGCGGAATGGCTGACCCATGGTCTTTGCGTTCTTCCACCAGTTCTCCCAGGAAGCATTTCCATCCACAATGCCCTTTCCATAGACCGTGGCATTCTTGACGTTGATTCCGACGATGATTCCGGCGTACATTGCCAAAGGATTGCCTTCCCATGTTCCCAGGTTGTACTCGCCCTGCTCATCCCAGGTCTGGATCATGCCGGGCAGAATCGCAAACTTCGTGCGGTCTGTGAGTGCAAGAATCGTCGCTCCCTCCGCGATCTCCAGATTCAGATCATCCTTTAAGAAGATGGCAGTCACGCGGTAAGTACCTGCGGGAATCAATACGCGTCCGTCCTTGGGACAAGCCATGATCGCTGCCTGGATAAAGTGCGTGTCATCCTGCTCGCCGTCGCCCTTCGCGCCGAAATCCTTGACGTTTAAGGTCACAAACTCCTTCTTCGTCGCAAAGTAGATCACTGCGTGGTCGCCGTCCTCGGACTGAACCTGCAACTCGTACTGCGTGTCGGGTTTTAAGCCGTTTAAGTTGGTGATGACGCGATCCGTCTCCCCAAAGTGCTCACCATTTACAATCAGCTCATACTTCTTGTTCGTATTGAAAATGCCGCCGTCCGCAATCTCGACCACAGCAGCGCGCGCATTCTTATAGATTACCTTCATCTCCATCGTCATTTTCCTCAATTCTCTTCGTACTTTTCTCTCAACAGTGTCCCGTTCGCACAGCCTCTGGCAATCGCCTCAGCCAATGCCTTCTGCTCTTCGCCGTCCAGCGTCTCCTTCTGCAAGCGGCGCACCTCTGCGCGAAAGATGTCCTGAAGCGCGCGGTAGTGCTCGTAAATCTCCGGAGACACCTCATCGACCATGTCGATCAGGTCTAACAGCGCGGCTGCCTTTAAGGGCATCTGATCCCGAAAATGCGCCACGATCTTGATGTAATTTTCCTTGCTTTTTACTGCTTCCTTAATATCCATAGTTCCTCTCCCATCAGACATTGTAAATACTTACAATATATTATACACACTGTTTGATTCCCTCGTCAATGTGTGATATAGTAAATTTAACACTTATATCACAAAGGAGATTGGACACTTATGGAGATTTTAGACCGCTACATCAAAAGTCTTTTGGAGAAAAGCACTCCGCAGACCCCCGTGTGGAACATCGAGAAGATCAAGTCCGGCAAAAAGTCTACCTGGAACTACATTGACGGCTGTATGATCAAGGCACTCATCGAGCTCTACCACATCACAAAGGAAGACGCGTATCTGAAGTTTGCCGATTCCTTCATCGACTACTTTGTAAAGGACGACGGCTCCATCGACTCCTACGACCCCAAAGAGTATAATCTGGACAATGTCAACGCCGGAAAGACGCTCTTTGACCTGTACGAGCTGACCGGGCGCGAGAAGTATCGCAAAGCACTCGACACCGTCCGCAGCCAGCTTGACGGTCAGCCCAGAACCTCCACCGGCAATTTCTGGCACAAGATGATCTACCCAAACCAGGTTTGGCTTGACGGTCTGTACATGGGGCAGCCCTTCTACATGGAATATGAGGCGCGCTACCGTGACTGCGCCGGCTGTCAGGACTCCTACCAGCAGTTCTTAAACGTCTACCGCCTGATGCGCGAACCCTTAAACGGTCTCTACTACCACGCATACGACGATTCCAGGGAAATGTTCTGGTGCGACAAGGTGACGGGACTGTCCGACAGCTTCTGGCTGCGCGCGCTTGGCTGGTACGCGATGGCTCTGATCGACACCATGGCAGTGATGCCACAGTCCATGTCCGAGGAAAAGAAGGAGTTAAATCGCATCTACCACGAACTGATCGACGCCATGCTCCCCTATCAGGACGAGGAGACCGGAATGTGGTATCAGGTCGTAAACCGCGGCAAAATCGCCCCCAACTACTTAGAGACCTCCGGCTCTGCCATCTTTGCCTACGCAATCATGAAGAGCGTGCGTCTGGGGTATCTGGATCCTTCCTACTTTGCATACGGCAAGAAGGCATTTGATGGAATCTGCAAGACGCAGCTCTCCGAGAAGGACGGACAGCTTCAGCTTGGCGGCATCTGCCTGGTGGCTGGTCTTGGAAACACCACGCACCGGGAAGGAACGTTTGATTATTATATGAAAGAGCCCATCGTCCAGAACGACGCAAAGGGCGTTGCACCGTTGATCCTTGCCTATGTTGAGACCCTGTATCACGATAAGGCCGGGAAGGAGACTGTATGAGATTCCTTCATCTGCCCATCCACGTCACCCCAGACCAATGCGGACATGAGTGCGTGCACCAGGACGCGGATCTGACCGCCTACCTCTTAGACACGGTTGACGGTCTGCACCACTCCCGCCCGGCAATCGTCGTCTGCCCCGGAGGCGGCTACGCCCGCCTGTCCGAACGCGAAGATCAGCCGATCGCCATGGAGTATCTGGCTACCGGATACCAGGTCTTTTGCCTGCATTACAGCTGCGGGCCGGATGTATTTCCAAGAAGTTTGATGGAGCTCGCACTCGCCGTCAAGATGATTCGGGAAAATGCTTCCGAGTGGAACGTAAACCCGGACAAGATCGCCGTGATGGGATTTTCTGCGGGCGGTCATCTGGCGTGCAGTCTGGGAACATTTTACAATCGAGAGTTTTTGCTCTCCGGACTTGTCGTCACAAAAGAAGAGATCGCGCCAAACGCGCTGATTTTGTGCTACCCGGTGATCACCTCCGGTCCGTTCTGCCACGCAGGCTCTTTTGAACAGCTCCTCGGCTCGCAGTCAAACGATCCCGAAAAGCGTGAACTGGTCTCCCTGGAACGCCAGACCGGAAGCCATATACCGCCCGTCTTTTTGTGGCACACCTGGACTGACCAGTCCGTCCCCGTGGAGAACAGCCTGCTTCTTGCATCCGCGCTTCGCGCAAGTGGCGTCAATGTGGAGCTTCACATCTATCCGATGGGAAAACACGGGCTCTCTCTTGCCACCGAGGAAGTCGCTCAGGCGGACGGCTCTTCGTACCTGCCCTACGTTCAGGGCTGGATGGATCTGTCCAAGCAGTGGCTGAAAAGGACATTTGGCTAAAATCCTTTTTGGACTTGCCAAGGCAGGGAATTGCGTTATAATTAGAAAAGTGGGGATACAAACAACTGTATTTTGTGCGAGGAGGAACACATCATGAGATTTTTTGTTGATACTGCCAATGTAGACGAGATCCGCAAGGCAAATGATATGGGAATTATCTGTGGCGTCACCACCAACCCTTCACTGATCGCAAAAGAGGGACGCGACTTTAACGAGGTCATCAAGGAGATCGCCTCCATCGTGGACGGTCCCATCAGCGGTGAGGTTAAGGCAACTACCACGGATGCAGAAGGCATGATCGCAGAGGGAAGAGAGATCGCAAAGATCCATCCCAACATGGTCGTCAAGATCCCAATGACGGTTGAGGGATTAAAGGCGGTCAAGGTGCTCTCCGGCGAGGGGATCAAGACGAACGTCACTCTGATCTTCTCCGCCGCACAGGCACTGCTTGCCGCAAGAGCCGGCGCGACGTATGTCTCCCCCTTCCTCGGAAGACTGGACGACATCTCCATGCCCGGAATTGATCTGATCGACGACATCACGGAGATTTTCCAGATGCACGACATTTCCACCCAGATCATCGCTGCAAGCGTTCGCAACCCCATCCATGTCATTGACTGTGCAAAGGCCGGTGCTGACATTGCAACCGTTCCTTACAAGGTTCTGGTTCAGATGACTAAACATCCCCTGACGGATCAGGGAATTGCCAAGTTCCAGGCAGACTACAAGGCCGTATTCGGCGAGTAAAATGGAGGATTCTATGAAAACAATCGAAGAAATGTCGGTAAACGCCCTGCGGGTTCTGGCCGCTGATATGGTTCAGAAGGCCAATTCCGGACATCCCGGCCTTCCTTTGGGGGCAGCACCTGCCGCCTATGAGCTATGGGCTCGTCACTTAAACTACAATCCCGCGGATTTAACCTGGGAGAACAGAGACCGCTTCATTCTTTCCGGCGGACACGGTTCCAGCCTGCTTTACGCCCTGCTTCATATGTTTGGCTGCGGCTTGAGCACCGAGGATTTGAAAAACTTCCGCCAGCTGGATTCCATGACTCCCGGTCATCCGGAGTACGGTCACACCCCCGGCGTCGAGGCCACCACAGGTCCTCTGGGAGCCGGTATGGCAATGGCTGTCGGCATGGCAATGGCTGAGGCGCATCTGGCTTCCATCTTCAACAAGGACGGCTATCCCGTCGTTGACCACTACACCTATGCCCTGGGCGGCGACGGCTGTATGATGGAGGGCATCTCCTCCGAGGCATTTTCCCTTGCAGGAACGCTCGGATTGAACAAGCTGATTATTTTCTACGATTCCAATAAGATCTCCATTGAGGGAGATACCGATATTGCCTTCACCGAGGATGTGCAAAAGCGCATGGAGGCGTTCGGCTTCCAGACTCTGATGGTGGAGGACGGAAACGATCTGGCTGCCATCGGCAAGGCAATCGAGGAGGCAAAGGCTGACAAGACCCGTCCCTCTTTCATCACCGTAAAGACTCAGATCGGTTACGGCTGCCCCGCAAAGCAGGGCAAGGCAAGCGCGCACGGCGAACCTCTGGGCGTTGAAAATGTCGCTGCATTGAGAGAATTTTTAGAGTGGCCCTGCGCGGAGAGCTTTGAAGTTCCCGGTGAAGTTTACGACCACTACAAGGAACTGGCAAAACGCAGCGAACAGGCTGAGGCTGACTGGAAGGCATTGTTTGCTGAGTATTGTGAGAAGTTCCCCAAGATGAAGGAACTCTGGGCAAAGTACTTTGAGGAGGACTGCTCCGAGAAATTGCTTGCCGATGAGTCCTATTGGGCACATGATGAGAAACCCCAGGCAACGAGAGCTCTCTCCGGTGTTCTGTTGAATCGTCTGAAAGATTACATTCCCGGTCTGGTAGGCGGCGCGGCTGACCTGGCTCCCTCCACCAAGACTTACTTAAAGGACGAAGGCGACTTCTCCAGAGAGAATTACGCCGGACGCAACCTGCACTTTGGCGTTCGTGAGCTGGCTATGGCTGCAATCAGCAATGGTTTGGCTCTGCACGGCGGTCTGCGCGCGTTCTGCTCCACCTTCTTTGTGTTCAGCGACTACACAAAGCCGATGGCAAGACTGTCCGCGTTGATGAAGCTGCCTGTGACGTATGTATTCACCCATGACAGCATCGGCGTTGGCGAGGATGGTCCGACACACGAGCCGATCGAGCAGCTGGCAATGTTCCGCGCGATGCCCGGATTTAATGTATTCCGCCCCGCAGACGCAACGGAGACTGCTGCGGCGTGGTACTTTGCGGCGACTGCAAAGGACGCGCCCACTGCCCTGGTGCTGACCCGTCAGAACCTCCCCCAGCTTGCCGGAAGCAGAAAGGACGCCTTAAAGGGCGGATATGTACTCTCCGACAGTGAGAAGGAGACCCCCGATGCGATCGTGATCGCAAGCGGATCTGAGGTTTCTCTTGCGATTGAGGCAAAGGCCGTGTTAAAGGATAAGGGAATTGACGTTCGCGTGGTAAGTATGCCTTCTATGGACGTATTCGAGGCGCAAAGCGCGGAGTACAAAGAGTCTGTACTTCCCAAGGCAGTCCGCGCAAGAGTTGCAGTTGAGGCACTCAGCTCCTTTGGCTGGGATCTCTACACCGGACTGGACGGCGCAGTCATCGCCATGACCTCCTTCGGTGCTTCCGCCCCCGCCGGACAGCTCTTTGAGAAGTTCGGATTCACCGTGGAGCACGTTGTACAAGTTGTAGAGAATGTGGTGAAGTAAGAAAGTAAGTAAAAAAGAGCGTTGCCCACGCAGCAACGCTCTTTTATTTTATAAAATCCGCACATTCTTTAATGCCCCGGTCTTTGCAAACTCCGTCCACTCGCAGACGTTGACGGCGTGATCTCCAATTCGCTCCAGATACTTTGCGATCATCATCAAATCAATTCCCTGATCTGCCTGATCGGGTTTCTCATTTAAGAGGCGGATCACATCGGCTTTCACCTGATTGAACAGCTCATCCACCTCATCGTCACGCTTGATGACCTGCGACGCCATCTCATCATCCTGACTGATAAACGACTCCACCGCATCGTGCACCATCCGTCCCGCCGCACTCGCCATCGCAGGCAAATGTCTGGCAATGTGGTATGCGTGCCCGTCTTTTAAGCGCAAAATTAGCTCCGCAATGTCCGAGGCGTGATCCCCGATTCGCTCCAGATCCGTCACCACTTTGAGTGCCATCGAGACCTGGCGAAGATCCCCGGCAACCGGCTGCTGGCGAAGAATCAGCGACAGACAACGAGACTCAATCGACCGCTCCATATCGTTGATCGTGCGATCGCCCCGGATAATCTCCTGCGCCAGCGTAAGATCCTGCTTTTCAAACGCCACAAATGTCTGATCAATCGCCTGTTCCACAAGGAGTGCCATTTCTTTCAGATCCTGCTTTAAGAGCTTTAATTCATTCTCATAGGTTGCCCGAATGCTCATCAAAAACTTCCTTTCCCGGCATCAGCCGAACCGCCCGGTGATGTAATCCTCTGTCCGCTTATCCTTTGGCGTCGCAAACAGCTGATCCGTGGGCGCGTACTCCACCACCTCACCGACAAGAAAAAATGCCGTGTAGTCCGCGATTCGAGCCGCCTGCTGCATATTGTGGGTCACGATCGCAACTGTGTAGTGCGATTTAAGATCATCCATCAAATCCTCGATCTTTAAGGTAGAGATCGGGTCAAGCGCAGACGTCGGCTCATCCATCAAAAGCACTTCCGGCTCTACTGCCAGAGCACGGGCGATACACAGTCTCTGCTGCTGACCGCCGGAAAGCCCCAACGCCGACTTTTTCAAGCGATCTGAGACCTCGTCCCAGAGAGCCGCGCCACGCAGACTGCGCTCCACAATCTCGTCAAGCTGTGCCTTGTTTCGGATTCCGTGAATCCGCGGCCCGTAAGCCACATTGTCGTAGATACTCATCGGGAACGGATTTGGCTGCTGAAACACCATGCCGATCTTCTTTCTGAGCAGCGTCGTGTCAACCTGCGTGTCGTAAATATCCTCTCCGTCCAGAAAAACATTTCCCTCAATCCGGACATTTGGCACAAGATCATTCATCCGGTTGAGCGTCTTTAAAAACGTAGACTTTCCGCATCCAGAAGGTCCGATAAAGGCTGTGATTTTTTTCTCGTATAAATCCAGATTAATATCTTTGAGCGCGTGATTTTCTCCATAATAGAGATTTAAATGCTGCGCAGAAATTTTCGTTTTTGTCTCCATCATTACTCTCCCTTGTAATTGAGTTTTCCAGACAGATATTTTGCCAGAATATTAATTCCCAACACAATCACCAGAAGTACCACTGCCACTCCAAATGCCTGATTGTACTTTGCCTTTTGCATGAACAAATACAGCTGAATCGTCAATGTTCCACCCGGCTCTAACACTTTCGTCACAAGGTTCTTTGGCAGATAATATCCGCTTCCTGCGGTAAACAAAAGTGCAGCGGATTCACCCACGATTCGTCCAATCGCAAGAATGACTCCGGTCACGATTCCAGGCATAGCACTCGGAAGCAAGATGGTACGGATCATATACCACTTGGTTGCTCCGATTCCAAGTGCGCCAGAGCGGTAACTGTCCGGAACCGTCTTTAACGCTTCCTGCGTGGTTCTCGTGATCAGTGGTAAGATCATCAGCGTAAGCGTGAGAGAACCCGTCAAAAGAGAATACTTGAGTCCCAATGTATTTCCAAAAAATACCATTCCAAACAATCCAAAAATAATGGAAGGGATTCCAGAGAGCGTCTCCGTTGTAAATTCAATCGCCCGAACCGCTTTTCCCGGCCGCGCATACTCGTTTAGGTAAATCGCCGCGCCCACACCGATCGGAGTTGCGATCACCAGCGTAATCACCACAATGTAGATGGTATTGATGATATTTCCGAGGATTCCGTCTGTTCCCTTTGTCGCGCTGGAAGCCGTTGTCAAGAACGACCAGGTCACATGGGGAATTCCTCTCACAAACACATATCCCATGATTCCAATCAAAAGAAGGATGGAGACACTCGCGCACAGATAAATGATTCCTGTCAAAATCACATCACTGCTGCGTACCCGTTTCCCATAAATGCTCTCACGCACTTGAAACTCTTCATGTGCTCCGACAGAAATCTCACTTGTCATCGCGCGTTCCTCCTTTCTTGAGCAAATTGCTCAACGTTGCATTGATTATCATGATAAATACAAACAGGACAAGTCCGATTGTGAACAATACTTCCCGGTGAAGCCCGGAAGCATATCCCATCTCTGCTACAATCGCCGTTGTCAGGAATCTTACCGAGGCAAATGGAAGAGGCAGATTGACCGCGCTTCCCGATACCAGGCTGATTGCCATCGCTTCACCAATGGCTCTTCCGATTCCAAGAACAACCGCTGTGATGATTCCAGACTTTGCAGCTGGAAGCAAAACATGGAAAATCGTCTGAATCGGCGTTGCGCCAAGTGCCAAGGACGCGCTCTTTAGATGAGCCGGAACTGCACGCAATGCAGACTCGCTAATGTTGATTACCGTTGGAAGAATCATAAGGGCCAATACAAGCACCGCCGAAATCAAGTTCGCACCACCCGTGAATTGATGCGTCTGAGAACCGCGAAAAATGAAAAGTTCCAATTTATACATCAGCGGATTTAAGATCAGGATTCCCAAAAGTCCATAAATTACGGAAGGGATTCCCGCCAAAAGCTCTACTGCCGGGCGGACAATATTTGCCACGCGCTTTGGCGCAACGTCTGCAAGAAACACTGCCGTCATCACACCGATCGGCACGCCGATCAAAATCGCAAGAAACGTGCCGACAATGGAGGTCAAAATCACATAAAGGATTCCAAAGCTTGCATTCGCCGCATCCGGCTGCCAGACAGTCCCAAAGAGGATATCCAGAATGCCAACCTTAAAGAGTGCGGGCGTTCCGCTCAAAATCATATAAGCGGCAATCGAAATGACCGCCAACACAGCAAAAAAACCACAAACCGTAAAGATCCCCTGGGCAATTCGCTCCGCAGCCGGCTTACTGCCGTGATGCGAGCGAATGGAGACTGTCTCTGCCTTCATCTTGTTTCTCCTCTCACTGCTTATCTACTGTGATCAGTCCAACAGACTTTACAATCTCTGCACCCTGATCGGAGTAGATGTAATCAAACAATGCTTTTACGAGATCATTCTGCTCATCAATGCTTCCCTTGGTTGCCATTACAAACGGACGGCTTAAGAAGTAACTGCCTCCCTTGATATTCTCCTCGCTCGGCTCTACACCATCAAGCTTTACTGCCTTTACCGTATCATCCAGCACGTCCAAAGATACATATCCGATCGAACCGGGAGTCGCTGCAACCTTTGCCATAACCGCGCCTGTGCTGTCCAGCTCGTTGCTGTATGCACATTTATCTTCCAGACTTAACAGTTCCTCAAATGCAGTTCTTGTGCCAGAACCGGACTCGCGTCCAATCACCACGATCGGAGAATCGGAACCGCCAACGTCCTTCCAGTTCTTTACGCTGCCATCGTAAATCTGTGCCAGCTCATCTTTGCTTAAATCATCCACCGTATTCGCCGGATCTACTACAACCGCAATTCCGTCAATCGCAACGATATTCTCTGCAACTCCCTTTTCTTTCTCCTCGTCTTTCAGATTTCTGGAAGAATTTCCAATATCCGCTGTACCGTTTATCACAGCTTCCACGCCTGCGCCCGACCCAACAAACTGTGCGGTTACGCTCACGCCAGGATACGCTTCCATAAAGGACTCGCTCAGTGCATTAGCAAATTTTTCCATAGAAGTAGAACCAACCATGCTGATAGAACCTTTCAGGTCTGCTCCAGCTTCGCTCTTTTGAGCGGTTGTCGCCTCGGTTGTGCTCTCTCCGGTTGTGCTGCTCTGCTCGCTTGAAGCTGCGGTTGTCGTAGAGGTGTTGCTCCCACAACCAGATAACACAGCTGCTGCCATCACAGCTGCCCCTGCCAGTGCCAGAATCACGTTCTTATTCTTTCTCATAATTTTTTTCCTCCATTGTTTTATAAAAAATGATTCCGTTTGTTCTGCTTACAGTGTGCAGTATACAAAAGTTCCGTTTCATGAGAAAGCAGACAAAAGTATAGTTTCTGTAAAATATTTGTAAAATGCACTTGGAAAAAATTAGAAATACAGACATCAAAAAAGACCCGCCATCTCTGGCGAGTCTCTTCCTCTATCAGCTCTTTTTAATGAAATCTCTCCCACACTTTGGGCAGTGAATGCTGATCTTTCCTCTTCCTCTGGGTACGCGCAGTTTCTGTCCGCAATCCGGGCAGCGGTAAATGTGGTAATTCTTGCGCTCCTCAAACCATGCTCTCGGATCTGCCTTGGAACTTCTCCCGTAGCTGCCTGTCGCACCATGAAACCATCCCATCACGCGATCTTTCAGCTGTAAGAATTGCTGATTCTCCCGGTAGCGCGCATCAATGTTTCTGGAGAGCATTCTCAGGTAAACCACAACCACCCCGAACGCATCCAGAGTCATTAGAAATCTCCAATGCAAAAACAGATTCAGCACGCTCAATACGACAATGACCGTCAATAAGAAACGATTGAGCGCGTCCACTCCGTAACGCCCCTGCATCACTCGGTAAAGCCAATTTTGAAAGCGATTCATTTGATTCCTTCTTTCTTTTTATCATGCGCTCAGTATAGCACAGACTAGTCAGAAAGGGAAGAGGGGGCACGGTAAACCGCACCTTCCCAGGGTGCGAAACGGCGGCTCTCAAACTTCGACGGGGCAGCATTTCCCAGTAAAAACTCAGCATTTTTACCCTGCCACTCTGCGGGAAGCGCGAAATCCGCCTCCTCACCGGACAGGTTCAAAACCACATACAGAGTCTCCGTCGCCTCTGTCCTCTGGTAAATGTAAAGCTGCGGATGCTCTGGCTCGTACTCCGTAAAATCTCCGTAGACCGCAGCCGGATGCGCCTTTCTCATCTGAATCAGCTTTTGCATATAGTGAAAGATCGAATCCGGGTCTTTACGCGACTCCTTTACGTTGATCGTGCGATAGTTGGGGTTGACTTTTAACCAGGGCGTTCCCGTGGTAAATCCGCCATTTTCCGAGTCATCCCACTGCATCGGCGTGCGGGCATTGTCCCTTGCACGAAACTGAATCTGGGCAAAGAGCGCGTCCGGATTCTGCCCGCCCTCAATCACGCGCTCACGCCAACAGTTGTGAATCTCCACATCGTTGTAATCGTCAATCGAGGAAAATGCCACGTTCGTCATGCCGATCTCCTCGCCCTGGTAAATGTAGGGCGTGCCCTGAAGCGTCATCAGCATCGTGTAGAGCAATTTCTGGCTCTCTTTGCGGTACTTCTTGTCATCTCCTCTTCTGGATACGGTTCTTGGCTGGTCGTGGTTTGTCCAATACAGACTGTTCCACGCCTCCCCGTTTAGACCATATTGCCACTTGCTAAAGACTGCCTTGAGTTCGGGAATCGGCACTTGCCTGTGGCTCCATTTCTCCCCGCCTTCCATATCCAAGCTGTCCTGCTCAAATTGGAAGACCATGTTGACTTCCCCGCGATCACTTCCGGCGTATTTTTTTGCCTCCTCAATCGGCACGTCAGACATCTCTCCCACGGTCATAATATCGTATTTTGAGAGTACTTTTTCGTTCATCTCATGCAAAAACTCGTGGATTCTTGGTCCATTTTGAAAATACTCCGCGCCCACAAGTCCGACTCTCGGACGCCCATCGGGAAGCCCCGGCGTCTTGGAGTAAAGGTTTGCGGTATCCATACGGAATCCGTCAATCCCCATATCAAGCCAGAACCGCATCATCTCATAGATTTCTTCGCGAACCGCATCATTTTCCCAATTCAGATCGGGCTGTTTTTTCGTGAACAAATGCAGATAATACTGCCCGCTCTCCTCATCGTACTGCCACGCAGAGCCAGAGAAATAAGACCGCCAATTATTCGGTTCTTTTCCGTCTTTTGCGTCCCGCCAGATATAGTAATCGCGGTACGGATTGTCTTTTGACTTTCTCGACTCCACAAACCACGGATGCTCGTCCGAGGTATGGTTGACCACAAGATCCATCACCAATCGCAAGCCGAGTGCGTGTGTTTTTTCAAGCAATTCCTGAAAATCTGCCATCGTTCCAAACTCGTCCATAATCGCGCGGTAGTCCGAAATATCGTATCCGTTGTCATCGTTCGGTGATTGATAGATCGGCGAGAGCCAGATCACATCTACCCCAAGTTCCTTCAAGTAGTCCAGCTTTTCAATAATTCCTCGAATATCTCCGATTCCGTCCCCGTTCGAGTCCATAAAACTGCGTGGGTAAATCTGATAGACCACCGCTTCCTTCCACCATGTACGCTTCATCCCAAAGTCCTCTCCTTCGTTATAAGATACCTCTATTATAGCGCGATTGCGGGGATTTGGGAGGGGAATTGATACGTAAAGTAATTGTTGCACTTTTTCAGGTAATGTCGTATAATTATCGCAACAAAGCTTGCACTTATATAATAACTTCGTCATTTTTACACTTTTTTCCCAATCCGAGCAAAAGGAGATTCCCGCAATGAGTAAAGAACAGATTTTGATTATTGAAGACGACGCCGATATTCGTGATGGCTTGAAAACGCTTCTTGAAAGCGATGATTATCAGGTAATTGAGACAGAGAATGGCATTGAAGGGCTCAAGCTCTTTTCTGAATCCATCGACCTTGTAATCCTGGATATTATCATGCCCGGAATTTCCGGTTTGCAAACTTGCAAAGAACTGCGTAAGTTATCGAATGTCCCTGTCCTCTTTTTGACCGCAAAAGCGCAGGAATCCGATAAATTGATCGGTCTTTTAGCTGGCGGAGACGATTATCTCACCAAGCCGTTTTCCTATGCGGAATTGCTCGGACGCGTCAAAGCCTTATTGCGCCGATATACGGTTTACAAAGGTAAGGCAATCCCTGAAAATCTTCACGCTTACTTTGAGTTCGATGGAATCCGAATCAATCAAACCAGAAATGAGGTCTATGTAAATGGAGAAGAGCGAAATCTCTCGAATATTGAGTATGAAATTTTACTCCTTTTGATGAAATATCCCAGACAAATCTTTTCTGCAAAAAACTTATACGAGAGCGTATGGAAAGAACCCTTCTTCTATTCCTGCACCAGTAACGTTACCGTATACATCCGAAAGCTGAGAACAAAAATAGAAGAAGATCCAAATCATCCAACAAGAATCTGCACCGTGTGGGGAAAGGGGTATCGGTTTGAGACAAGCGGCAGGTAACGTCCATTCCATTCGATTTCAATTTTTGAAATTATTGGTTTTATCGGCGATGGTATCTGGGTTATTTTTATGTACCATTCATTATATATCCTGTTATATCATTGATCATTACTATTTTGACAGTGATTATGCGGATAAGCGTGATATTCACCATGTTCAGAAGTTACAGCAATATATTGATCAGAACCAGCTGTCCAGCAAAGATATTTCTTTATTGGAAACCTGGGTTCGCAAGCAAGGCATTATTGCAATCGCAATCTATAATGACGAACATATTATCTTCAATCCAGAATATCACAAAAAAGAACGGATTCCTGATAATTTCGATTCATTTAATATCAACGATTGGTTGGATGATTATCCGATCAACTTTATCGACAAAAAAGCTCAGGTATTTATTATTGACTTATATGAATATCGACTTTATACTATTTCCATGATCTGTGAATTATTTTTATCTTTTGCACTTTTCTTCTGGATTGTAGTTCAGGGAATCCAAAAAAAGATAACATATATTTCAAAATTATGTAGTGAAATCAAGATTTTAGAAGGAGGCAGTCTCGATTGCCCTATTACAGTTATTGGAAATGATGAGTTGGCGGCCTTGGCTTCAGGGCTTAACAGTTTAAGGCTGTCTTTTCAGGACACGATTGAAACAGAAGCAACTGTTGCAAAGGAACATCAGCGTATTATTGCAGAAATGTCACACGATATACGAACCCCAATTACCTCCATTTTACTGTACGCTGAAATTGCAAACTCATATTCCAATAAGTACCAAGATCCGTCATTGAATGAATGTATCAAGAAAATCAACAAGACTGCTGAGCGATTGCGTACATTGTCAGAGCACTTAATTGAATACTCATTTGTGTCAAAAACAGATCATCTCACAAAAGAAACCGCAAGTTTTACAGCCTTGTTCTATGATCTCTTGGGGGAAACCAACCATTATCTTCAACAGCAAGGGTTTGACACGATCGTTCATATAAGCTGGACAGATAGCAATATTTCTATCTATTCGGAGTACATCATGCGTATTTTAGACAATATTACATCCAATATTATAAAATATGCTGAACCTCAAAAACCAGTTTTGATTTCTTCTTTTGGTGATGAATCCAAGATTGGATTTTCTTTTAAAAACAGTATCCGCCTTAATTCAGTTGCATCATCGACAAGAAAACTTGGTATTCAAAGCATCAAGCGAATGATGCAGAAAATGGATGGAGATTGCTGTGTTCGCCAATCCGACTCTGATTTTTGTATTGAGATCTGGTTTCCGGTTCTTTGAATATAGAAAATGCCTCCTCTTTTAAGAGGAGGCAAAACACCTGCGCTATTTCGTTAGATATGAAATACTATGTCTACTTTTTGGTATATGTGCATCTTATTCCATTCACTACATTTTTACATTGTTTTTCCAATAATTTGTATTTATGAGCCACTTTTTTCTCACTTTTCAAAGATGTAACAATATCTCCACAACGTGTGCATTGATTTCTAATGTAAGTTTTCTCTGAATAGCAGTTGGTTGAACTATTAGAAATCTTTGTTGTCTTTGTAGATGTCCCCGCCAAAACTTTATATTGATGCTGACCGCTTGGGCAAGTAGATGCCAGCAGCATAATTCCATCTTTGGAAAGATGTGCCTGACCGTCTTCATCTAAATATACAACATAATCCCCATCTTCAAACGACAATACTTCTCCTGCTTTTAAGTCCGTTGCAGGTGTATTTAATTGAGCAAATGAAGCACTATTAGCACACAGTAGCACGGAAAGCGCAACCAGTGTTCCAATTATTTTTTAATTTTTTTCATATTTTACTCCTTCACCGTAGCCGAATATTGATTGTTCTCGACATGTATCGTGTAATCCTTCCCATCAATCTCTATGGTTGTTCCGTCTGTAAAGTGCTCGGACGGAAGCCGCTCCAGTGTGACGGGGGCAATCGGAATATAAATCCGAAAATCCGATCCTTCTACCAGGCTTACCTCCTCGTAATATCCCGCCGGGTAAACGACTTGTCCATCCAAAACATAATCTTTATCAAGGACAAAATAGTTGCTTCCTTTTTCGTAGGGCTGCATATCCGGTACTTCAAACGCTTCCCGTTTTTGAGATGCAGTAACCATCCACCCAATCGCGATCACCAAAACCACCGCTACAACAGCGATTATCCGTTTTCCCGCTTTGATTGTCCTCACCTCCCCGCAATCTTGTGCCAATTTTCTTCATCCATAATCCCCATTGGCTTCACCCCTCTCTTTATTGATTAGTATATCACACATTTCCTAAATACTTCCTAACAAATTGCAAAAAAAAGCACCCACTCCATTGCTGCTCCGAGGAGACAGTGGTTTTACCAAGCCGGAACTATATCATCAATGTGAAACAAATGGTGTATCCTATGCCATTCGC
>Cebus_capucinus_imitator_PRJNA485217_SSR096__coassemble_363_pt1 | contig 21950 bp, 22 predicted proteins | sample Cebus_capucinus_imitator_PRJNA485217_SSR096__metabat2_high_PE_003 | metagenome-assembled genome bin Cebus_capucinus_imitator_PRJNA485217_SSR096 | reverse complement strand
AACCGCACCCTGAACGTGACCGTGATTGTGATCACGCACGAGATGGCAGTCATCGAGGCGATCTGTGACCGCGTAGCGATCATTGACCGCAGCCACATCGCGGAGAGTGGGCGCGTGGCGGATATTTTCGCGGGGCCAAAGTCCGACATCGGTCGCCAGCTGATTCTCGCAGACGCCGCCGTGACAAACGCTGTTTTTGGCAACTCCCAGATGATCCGCATCATCTTCGACGGAAGATCCTCCTCGGAGCCGATTCTTGCAAACATGATTCTCTCCTGCAAGGTTCCCGTCAACATCATGCACGCGGACACGAGAGATATCGACGGCAAGGCGATGGGGCAAATGATCATTCAGTTGCCGGAGGACGAGACGGATGCGGCACGCGTCCGCAATTACTTAAAGAACGCAAGCGTTGCGTTTGAGGAGGTGCGCGGAGTATGACATTTGACGCTACAACGATTGATATGTTAAAAGAGGGAGTGTTCCAGACCATCTACATGGTGGTGGTCTCCTCCCTGGTTTCTTACCTGATCGGGATTCCTCTTGGAGTCGCGCTGATGGTGACGGATAAGGGCGGAATCCGTCCCCTTCCGATCTTCAACAAGGTGCTGGGGCTTGTGATCAACCTTTTGCGCTCCGTACCGTTTCTGATTTTGATGATTATGGTGATCCCCTTCACCCGGCTGGTGGTGGGAAAGATTATCGGACCAAACGCGGCAGTCGTTCCGCTCATCATTGCGGCAGCCCCCTACATCGGGCGCATGGTGGAGTCCTCGTTAAAAGAGGTGGACGCCGGAGTCGTTGAGGCGGCGCAGTCTATGGGTGCTTCCGATTGGCAGATCATCTGGAAAGTGCTTCTTCCGGAGGCAAAGCCGTCCCTGCTGGTGGGCGCGGCGATCTCCGTTACCACGATTCTTGGCTACTCTGCAATGGCGGGCGCGGTCGGAGCAGGCGGTCTTGGCGACATTGCGATCCGCTACGGCTACCACCGCTACCAGACGGATATGATGCTCGTCACCGTGGTGCTTCTGGTGGTGATTGTGCAGATCATTCAGGAAGTATTTATGCGTTTCTCAAGAAAGAGCGACAAGCGAATCCGGTAAAAAACTCTCAAACCGGGAGTTTTACATAAAATGAGGAGGAGAAACATTATGAAAAAGAAGACAGTAAAAGCAGCAATTCTGGCAGCGGCTCTGGCAGCTGTGACTCTGGTTGGATGCGGTCAGAAGACGGCAGATGCGACCACTGAGGCAGCTTCCACGCAGGAGAGCGCGGCAGGCGAGGAGACCACCGCGGCTGAGACCGAGGCAACCGGTGAGTTAAAGCCCTTTGTGGTTGGTGCAAGCCCAACGCCTCACGCCGAGATCTTAAACGCGGCAAAGGAGCTGATGGCAGTTAAGGGATACGATCTTCAGGTGCAGGAGTACACCGATTACGTCATCCCCAACGAGGCATTGGCAGGCGGCGATCTGGATGCCAATTATTTCCAGCATAAGCCCTACCTGGATTCCTACAATGAGCAGAACGGCACGGATCTGGTGAGTGCGGGTGCGGTTCACTACGAGCCCTTCGGCATCTACGCAGGAAAAACCAAGAGCCTGGAAGAGCTGGCAGATGGCGCGACGGTACTCGTTCCCAACGATGTGACGAACGAGGCGAGAGCACTGCTTCTTCTGGCAGACGAGGGACTGCTTACGCTCAAAGAGGACGCAGGACTGGAGGCAACCACCAAGGACATCGTGGAGAATCCCAAGAACTTAAAGTTTGAGGAGCTTGAGGCTGCTCAGATTCCGAGATCCCTGCCTGACGCAGATCTTGCCGTAATCAACGGAAACTACGCGATCGACGCCGGATTACAGGTTTCGGACGCACTGGCAACGGAGGACAAGGACTCTCTGGCAGCAACCACCTACGCCAACATCGTGGCAGTTCGCGCGGGCGAGGAGAACAGCGACGGCGCGAAGGCTCTGATGGAGTGCCTGACCAGCCCGGAGATTAAGGAATTTATCGAAAACACCTACCAGGGTGCGGTTGTTCCTGTATTCTAAGAGAAAAATCAAAAGAAATGCTGACTTGCAATGACAGGTCAGCATTTTTTGTGCTATAATGGCAAGCGGAATAAAAATAGACAAATGGAGTCTTGATTGGAGGACAAGATGAAACGTTTGCTGAGCTACATGAAGGACTACAAGAAAGAGAGTGTCCTTGGCCCGCTCTTTAAGATGCTGGAAGCCAGCTTCGAGCTCTTCGTGCCGCTTGTGGTGGCGCGGATGGTGGACGTGGGAATCAAGAATGCGGATCTCTCCTATGTGACGCGCATGGGCGGATTGCTTGTTTTGCTCGCGCTGATCGGTCTGCTCTGTTCGCTGACCGCGCAATACTTTGCGGCGAGAGCAGCAGTCGGCATTGCGACGCACCTGAGAAACGATCTGTTCGCGCACTTTGGAACGCTCTCTTACCGGGAGATCGACAACGTCGGCACGTCCACATTGATCACACGCATGACAAGCGACATCAATCAGGTGCAAAGCGGCATCAACATGACACTTCGCCTCTTACTTCGCTCGCCTTTCGTGGTGTTTGGAGCCATGGTGATGGCGTTTACCGTGGATGTGAAAACGGCGATGGTTTTCCTGGTGACGATCCCGATTCTTTGCGTGGTGGTTTTTGGAATCTTGCTGGTGAGTATGCCGCTCTACAAAAAAGTACAGCGTCAGCTTGACCGCGTCCTTTTGACGACGCGGGAGAACTTGCTTGGCGTTCGCGTGATCCGCGCATTCAATCGCCAGAGCGATGAGATGAAGACGTTTGACGAGGAAAATGGTCTGCTCGTCCGGTTGCAGGTGTTTGTGGGCAAGATTTCCGCTCTGCTAAACCCCGTGACCTACGTCATCATCAACCTGGCAGTGATCGCTGTTGTCTGGGTGGGCGGTCGTCAGGTTGATGCCGGAGTCATTTCCCAGGGAAAAGTGATCGCGCTCGTCAACTATATGTCCCAGATTCTCGTGGAACTCATTAAGATGGCGAACCTGATTATCCTGATCTCAAAGGCAATGGCGAGCATGAACCGCGTGGACGGCGTGTTCAACATCAAGAGCAGCATTGCGGACGGCAAGGAAACTCCGGTTTCTTTCTCTTCTCTGGGAAATGTTCCTGCCGTGCAATTTGAGCACATGAGTTTTGCGTACAGCGACGGCGGAGAGGACGCGCTTTGCGATGTCTCCTTTACGGCAAATGTCGGCGAGACGATCGGAATCATCGGAGGAACGGGTTCCGGAAAGACGACGCTCGTAAACCTGATTGCGCGTTTCTATGAGGCAAAATCGGGAAGCGTTCTCGTCGGCGGAAAGAACGTGCGCGCCTACACGCAGGAAAGTCTGCGCGCCCACATCGGCATGGTTCCGCAAAAAGCCGTTCTCTTTAAGGGAACGCTTAGGGAAAATATGTGCTGGGGCAAGCAGGATGCGACGGATGAGGAGATCTATGCGGCTCTTGACATTGCACAGGCGCGGGAGTTTGTCGATCAAAAGGGCGAGGGGCTTGACCTTACCATCAGCCAGGGCGGAGCGAACCTCTCCGGCGGTCAGAAGCAGCGTTTGACAATCGCGCGCGCATTGGTGAGAAAGCCGGATCTTCTGATTCTCGATGACAGTGCCTCCGCGCTTGACTTTGCGACGGATGCGAGACTGCGCCGGGCGATTCGCCAGAGCACCGAGAACATGACGGTCTTTATCGTCTCCCAGAGAGCGTCCGCAATCAAACAGGCTGACCGGATTCTGGTATTGGACGATGGGCATCTTGTCGGTCAGGGCACGCACAAGGAGCTCTTAAAGAGCTGCGAGGTGTACCGGGAGATCTGCCTGTCACAGCTTTCCAAAGAGGAGGTGGAGCGCGATGAGCAGTAAGAAAAATGCAAAGATGGATCGAACAAAGAGCATGGAGACGCTAAAGCGCGTGCTCACCTACATCAAAGAATACCGCCTCTGGGTGATCGCTTCTCTGGCACTCGCGCTGGTGACGGTCGTCTTGACGCTGTATGTGCCGATTCTGACGGGACGCGCCGTTGACCGGATCATCGGACCGAAAAACGTGGATTTTGCGGGGCTGATTCAGATTCTTACCACGATCGCGGTTGCCGTGGCATTGACCAGCATTTCCCAGTGGCTGATGAACCACATCAACAATAAGATCACTTACCGGGTGGTCAAGGACATCCGCACCCGCGCATTTGCACAGCTGGAAAATCTTCCGCTCAGCTACATTGACGCGCATCCGTCGGGTGATCTGATCAGCCGCATCATCGCGGACATTGACCAGTTCTCCGAGGGACTTTTGATGGGATTTACGCAGCTGTTTACGGGCGCACTGACGATTCTTGGAACGCTGCTTTTCATGCTCTCGATCAACTTCTGGATCACGTTGGTCGTGGTTGCTCTGACGCCGCTTTCCTTTGTGGTGGCGAGTTTTATCGCAAAGAGAACCTACATTATGTTTAAGCATCAGTCTGAGACGAGAGGCGATCTGACGAGCTTGACAAACGAGATCCTCGGCAACTTGAAAGTAGTCGAGGCGTTTGGCTACCAGAAGAAGGCGCAGGAACGCTTTGAGGACATCAACAACCGCCTGGCAGGTTACAGTCTTCAGGCAACGTTTTTCTCCTCTTTGACAAACCCCGCGACGCGATTTGTCAACAGCGTGGTGTATGCGGCGGTTGGACTGACGGGCGCGTTTGCCGCGATCCGCGGTCTGATGAGCGTGGGACAGCTGACGAGCTTTTTGAGTTACGCAAACCAGTACACCAAGCCGTTCAACGAGATCTCCGGCGTGGTGACGGAGCTTCAAAATGCACTTGCCTCCGCTGCCCGCGTCTTTGAGCTGATCGACGAGGAACCGATTCCGGCAGAACCCGCGAACGCGGCAAAGCTGGAAAATGTTTCCGGAAGCGTCTCTCTGGAACACGTCAGCTTCTCGTATGACCCAGAAAAGAAGCTGATTGAGGACTTTAATCTTGAGGTAAAGCCGGGTCAAAGAGTGGCGATCGTGGGGCCGACCGGATGCGGAAAGACGACGATGATCAACCTGCTGATGCGCTTTTACGATGTCAATTCCGGTACGATCCGTGTGGACGGGCTGGATACGAGCAAGGTGACGCGCGAGAGCCTTCGCAGAGGATTCGGCATGGTGCTTCAGGAGACGTGGCTTAAATCTGCGACGATTCGGGAAAATATTGCCTACGGAAAGCCAAACGCAACGGATGAGGAGATCATCCGGGCGGCAAAGGAGGCAAAGGCGCACGGATTCATCTCCAGAATGCCCCAGGGGTACGATACGGTGCTTGAGGAGGACGGAGGGAATCTCTCCCAGGGACAAAAGCAGCTTCTTTGCATTGCCCGCGTGATGCTGTGCCTGCCGCCCATGCTGATTCTCGACGAGGCGACTTCCTCGATTGATACGCGAACCGAGATCCAGATTCAGAAGGCATTTTCAAGAATGATGGAAGGGCGCACCAGCTTTATCGTGGCGCACCGCCTCTCCACGATTCGGGAAGCGGATCGGATTTTGGTGATGAAGGCGGGAAAAGTCGTCGAGCAGGGACGCCACGAGGAACTTCTTGCCAGAAACGGTGCTTACGCAGAGATTTACAACAGCCAGTTTGCAAATACCTAAAATTGGAAAAAATTTCCTCCTCTTCGTCAATGTGCAAAGAAAATGTAAGCATTTTCAGAAATTTTGCCGATAGCAAGTTTTTTCGGCTCATGCTAATATAATTTCTGGAAAAACAGAGAGGAGGATGCGCCATGACACACATTTTTTTGAACTTTCGGGAAGCGAATCAGATCGTTGATTTTGTTCGACTCATGGATCGGTGCGACTACCCTGTGGATGTAAAGTGCGGAAGCCGAACGGTGAACGCCAAGTCCCTGGTGGGCGTGATGAGCCTGGCTGGAATGCGGAGTTTGGAGTTGGTGCCGCACACCGATCATTGCGAGGAGCTCTTGGAAAAGCTGGCTCCCTACGCTGCCTGAGAGAAGGAATCATGGACAAAAAAACTGGATGAACCGCTTGCTCAAAGATGGGGCAGGCGGTTTTTTTGCTCATAGAAAACTTATGGATCGCACTGCGGCGGATTGGAAGAATGTCGCCGTGGCGACCCGCCGCAGGCGGAGAATCCTGCGAGCAGGATTCTATTTTAGATGAAAAAGGAGAACCCCTATGTACTATACCATACCAGATTATTACCGGGAATTTACCTGCATTGCCGACCGATGTCCGGACACCTGCTGTGCCGGGTGGGAGATCGTGATTGATGAGGCGTCGTTAAAGAAGTATCGCAGGATGAAAGGTGCGATGAAAAACCGTCTGCACAACAGCATTGACTGGGAAAAAGGAGAATTTTTACAATATAAGGGACGGTGCGCCTTCCTGGATGAGAACAATCTCTGCGATCTGTACGCAGAGGGCGGACAAAAGATGCTCTGTCGGACGTGCCGGATGCACCCCAGACACGTCGAGGAGTTTGAGGGCGTGCGGGAACTCTCGCTGTGCATCTCCTGCCCGGAGGCGGCGCGGATCGTGCTTGGAAAGAAAGAACCGGTGCGCTTCCTGCACGGCGAAAAAGAGGGGGAGGAGGACTACGGCGATTTTGACTTCCTGCTCTACACGAAACTCGTGGATGCAAGGGAGGCTGCAATCCGGATTCTTCAAGACCGGACGCGCCCGATTCGAGAGCGGATGGCGATGGCACTCGCTCTGGCGCACGATCTTCAGGTGCGAATCAAGAACGGTCGGCTCTTTGAGGCGGACGAGCTCTTTTTGCGATACGAAAAGCCGGGGGCAAAGGAGAGGTTTGCGGCGAAGTTGGCGCAGGTTCAGGAAAATTATGGAAACGTAAGCGAGTCCAGCGATCTGTTGGCGCGGTTTTTTGAGCGGATCGAGGAGATGGAGCCGCTGCGCGCCGATTGGCCCGAACACTTAAAAGACAGAGACATTTCCCCGAAAAAAGAATCCGGAGACTGGGAGATCTGGCAGGAACAGCTGATGGTCTATTTTACGTTTACTTATTTTTGCGGGGCAGTTTACGATGAGCGGGCGTTTGCCAGAATGGCGTTTGGCGTTCTCTGTACCATGGCAATCCGCCAGCTGACACTCGGATTCTGGGATCAAAAAGAAGAGACGATCTTTGATACACTCTTGGAGGAGGCGCACCGTTTTTGCCGGGAGATGGAGCACTCGGACGAGAACCGGGAAGCTGCGATGAGCTGGGCAAATGCGTGCAGGATGGAAGAATTGGTGATCGCGCTGGCAACGGAGTGAATCGTGACGCGACACCTTGTCAAGCCTTGCCTTTTATGCTATCATTAGGAAAGATTTCCGGGAGGCCGGGAGAATGTGAGAGGAGCAGAAATGATATGATTCAGCAGCTGATTGAGAAAATCCAGAAGACGAAGGCACCGATCTGTGTGGGACTCGACCCCATGCTGAGCTACATTCCAGAGCATATTTTGAAGAAGAGCTATGGGGAGTTTGGAGAGACTTTGGAAGGCGCGGCAGACGCGGTTTGGCACTACAATAAGGAGATCATTGACGCAACATACGATCTGATCCCCTCGGTAAAGCCACAGATTGCGATGTACGAGCAGTTTGGAATTGAGGGATTAAAGGTCTACCAGAAGACCGTGGAGTACTGCCATGAGAAGGGACTGGTTGTGATCGGAGACGCCAAGAGAGGCGACATCGGCTCGACTTCCGCAGCATACGCAACGGGTCATCTGGGAAGCGTAAAGGTGGGAAGCAAGGTTTACCGCGGATTTGACACCGACTTTTTGACTGTGAACCCCTATCTGGGAACGGACGGCGTAAAGCCCTTCGTGGACGTGTGCAACACAGAGGACAAGGGACTGTTCGTGCTGGTAAAGACTTCCAATCCTTCCAGCGGCGAGTTCCAGGACAAGTTGATTGACGGCCGTCCGCTGTATGAGCTGGTGGCTGAGAAGGTCGTTGAGTGGGGAAATGCCTCCATGGACGGCACTTACAGCAATGTCGGCGCGGTAGTCGGCGCGACTTATCCAGAGATGAGCAAGATTTTGAGAAAGCTGATGCCTAACACCTACTTCCTGGTTCCCGGATACGGCGCGCAGGGCGGAACGGCAGCAGATTTAAAGCATTGCTTTAACGAGGACGGACTGGGCGCAGTGGTCAACTCTTCCAGAGGAATCATCGCAGCTTACCGTCAGGAAAAATACGCCAAGTTTGGCGCGGAGAACTTTGCACAGGCATCTCGTCAGGCCGTGATCGACATGGTTGCTGACATCAACAGCGTACTGTAAGAGGGGAGAAGAACGTGGCAAAGTTAAAGATGACAGCCAAGGTTGCACAGCAGGTGCAGCTGGCGGACGGAATTTACAGCATCATTCTGGAGGCGGAGCCAATCGCCTCCCAGGCAGTGCCTGGTCAGTTTGTGGATCTGTACTCAAAAGACGGTTCCAAGCTGCTTCCCAGACCGATCAGCCTTTGCGGCATTGACAAAGAGGCGGGAACGCTGCGCCTCGTCTACCGCGTGGTCGGTGCGGGAACGGCAGAATTTTCCCGCCTTCAGGCAGGCGATACGATCGACGTATTGGGACCTTTAGGCAACGGATTTCCGCTCTTAGAGGGCAAGAAGGCGTTTTTGATTGGCGGCGGAATCGGAATCCCGCCCATGCTGGAGCTTGCAAAGCAGCTGAGCAAGCAGAACGGAAGCGAGAGCGTTCAGGCGATTCTTGGATACCGCGACAATCAGCTCTTCTTAAAGGAGGAGTTTGAGGCGTATGGAAGCGTCTATGTGGCGACGGAGGACGGAAGCGTTGGGACAAAGGGCAACGTATTAAACGCGATCCGTGAGCAGGCACTCACGGCGGATGTGATCTTTGCCTGCGGTCCGACACCCATGCTTCGCGCGCTCAAGGAGTATGCAAGCGAGAGCAAGATCCCCGCATACCTTTCTCTGGAAGAGCGCATGGCGTGCGGCGTTGGAGCCTGTCTTGCCTGCGTTTGCAAGTCCAAGGACGTGGACGGCCATTCTCACGTTCACAACAAGCGCGTTTGCAAGGATGGCCCCGTATTTTTAGCGGATGAGATTGAACTGTAAGGAGGTGGCAAAATGGTCAATATGGAAGTAGAGATCGCCGGAGTCAAGCTCAAAAATCCGGTGATGGAGGCGTCCGGTACCTTTGGTTCCGGCGAGGAGTACGGTGAGTTTGTGGACTTAAACAAGCTTGGAGCCGTCGTCACAAAAGGCGTGGCAAATATTCCCTGGCCGGGCAATGCCACACCCCGTATCGTGGAGACCTGTGGCGGAATGTTGAACGCGATCGGTCTTCAAAACCCCGGAATCGACGTGTTTGCGGGGCGCGATATTCCGTTTTTGAAACAGTACGACACGAAGATCGTGGTCAATGTATGCGGAAAGACGACCGAGGATTATCTGGAAGTAGTGGAACGGCTGGGAGATGAGCCGGTTGACCTTCTGGAGATCAACATTTCCTGCCCCAACGTCAAAGAGGGCGGAATCGCGTTCGGTCAGGATCCAAAGGCAGTTGAGGCGATCACAAAGGCAGTAAAGAGCAAGGCAAAACAGCCCATCATCATGAAGCTCTCCCCGAATGTGACGGACATCACGAAGATGGCACAGGCGGCGGAGGCAGGCGGCGCGGACGCAATCTCTCTGATCAACACTTTGACGGGAATGAAGATTGACGTCAACCGCAGAACCTTTGCCTTGGCAAACCGAACCGGCGGTCTGTCCGGTCCAGCGATTAAGCCCGTGGCAGTGCGTATGGTCTACGAGACGGCGCAGAAGGTTCACGTTCCGATCATCGGAATGGGCGGAATCACCAACGCAGAGGACGCGCTGGAGTTTATTCTTGCCGGAGCGACGGCAGTGGCAGTTGGAACCGCCAACTTCCACAACCCCTACGCAACCATTGAGACGATTCAGGGAATCCAGTCTTATATGGAAAAAAATGGAATTAACGACATCAAAGAGCTGATCGGTGCGGTGCACTGAGAATCGAGAGAAGGAGAGTCAACGTGGAGAGTTATAAGAGCGAGTTTATTGAGTTTATGGTGGAGAGCAATGTGCTCAAGTTTGGTGAGTTTACCTTAAAGAGCGGAAGAAAGTCTCCGTTTTTCATGAATGCCGGAAGCTATGTGACCGGCGGTCAGTTAAAGCGTTTGGGCGAGTACTACGCAAAGGCGATTCACGACAACTTTGGTCTGGACTTTGACGTGCTGTTTGGACCGGCTTACAAGGGAATCCCGCTGAGTGTTGCGACTGCGATAGCGATTCACGAGCTGTACGGCAAGGAAGTTCGCTATTGCTCCAACCGTAAGGAGGCAAAGGATCACGGCGACGCCGGAATCCTGCTTGGAAGCCCCATCAAGGACGGCGATAAGGTGATGATTATTGAGGACGTGACTACCTCCGGAAAGTCCATCGAGGAGACCTTCCCCATCATCAAGGCGCAGGGCAACGTGGAGATCAAGGGATTGATCGTTTCCTTAAACCGTATGGAGCGCGGCAAGGGCAATAAGAGCGCGCTCGATGAGATCAAGGATCTGTACGGCTTCCCCACCGCTGCAATCGTGAGCATGGAGGACGTGGTGGAGCACCTCTACAACCGCGAGTGCGACGGCCGTGTGGTGATTGACGATACGATCAAGGCTGCTCTGGACGCTTACTATGAGCAGTACGGTGCGGTTCGCGCATAAAGGAGAGAGCTATGGATCAGAGGCAGATGGAAAAAGTCTATAAGACCATGAGAAATGTGGGTGCCGGAAGCATTGCAGTCGGCGTGATTGTCGCTGCGACCGGACTTGCGGCGGGGATCGTTGCTATCGTAAGCGGCGCGATTCTCTTAAAGCGCAAGTCGGATATCCTGTTTTAAACAAAGGGGTTTTCATGATCCGAAACACCACAAGGCGTCAAAAGCAAGGATGGGTATTATTTTTGCTTTACCTGTGCCTGCTGGCGTATTTTATGTTTTTTTCCGAGGGCTTTGGGCGGACGGATGCAAACCGTGATTACGCGTATAACATCCTTCCGTTTCACGAGATTGCCCGGTATTTCCGATATTACCATATTTTGGGATTTTGGCCCTTTATGATAAATATTGTGGGAAATGTCGTCGCGTTCATGCCGTGCGGCTTTTTCCTGCCTGTGGTCAGCCGAAGGAGCAGGAGACGGTACAATGCCGTCTGCCTCTCCTTTCTTTTCAGTGCCTCGCTTGAGACACTTCAGCTGATCTTTAAGGTGGGGAGCTTTGACGTGGACGATATGATCTTAAACACGCTGGGAGCTGGACTGGGGTATTTTTGTTACAAGAAGGTGCAGCGAATCCGTGTGCGCTACAGAAAGAGAAAGGAGGCGGAGCGTGAAGAAAAAAGGTGATATGATCTCTTATATTCGCCACCCGTTTGCGAGAAACAGTTATTGGAATCTGGGACTTGGCGTCCTGGGGCTTTTGCTTGCGGGAACAGCTGTGGTATTTTCCGTCCAGAATGCGGGAAATGGCGGTCTGATTACGGGCGCGCTTGGTTTTTCCAGCATCGCCTCCGCCATCATGGGGCTGTGGTACGGCTTGAAATCCTTTCTGGAGCGGGAGAAGAACTATCTTTTGGCAAAGATTGGAACCGGAGTCGGACTGGTGGTCGTTCTGTTTTGGGTTGGAGTTATGATTTCAGGACTCATATAGGAGGAAATGGATGGATTACAGAGATCGGTTGAGAGAGGAAAATGCTGCCGTAAGGGAACGCTACGACCTGTCCATGGAGCGGATTGCTGCCATGGAGGAGGAAGAGCTGGCGGGCCCCTGCGGTATTTTTTTTCAAAAAACAGCAAAATTTATTGGATTGATTCGAGCGGCTGTCGCAAGGCGGCTGGAAGGAAACACGCTTACAGCGGCGGAAAAAGCAGCCGAAAATCGCGCGTTCTACGAGGATATTCTTCCGGGGCAATATGAGGAAAGCTGGGCAAATCCGGCGTATGCAGCCGCACAGGTCGGGGAAGAGCTTGGACGGCTTCTCGCATTTTTATATACGGAGATTCGAGGGCAGATCGCATATGCGTTTGAGATGCGACTGGAAGATATTACCATCACAAATGAGGTTTTTATCGAGGTGTACAACCTCTTTGAGCAGGCGCAGAGAGAGGGGGAAAATGCTCCCGGCGCGCAGTCGGTGCGCGACGCGCTGTATTGGTTTGTGAGCGACTACGCGGATCGTACCGTGCGCTGGAGAGTGCGGGAGATGCTCGATCCCGGTTTGCGCTTTGCTACGGACATCATTTTACAGGCAGATCTGAGCGAGCCGGCGTATCTGTACGAGTACGGCGAGTACATCTCGGAGCATGAGATCGTAGTCGCGCGCTTCTTTGCGGGGCTCTCTCAGGAGAAGATCAACCGCATGGCGGACACCTACACGGAAGGATTTCGCAGAGGATTTGAGGTGATGGGGCGCGATCTTTCCAAAAAGTCAACCGTGGTGTTGGAGTATCACCTTGGATTTGAGCGGATGATGCGCCGCGCGATCGAGAACTTCCAAAAGCTGGGACTTGAACCCATCGTCTATCGCCCGGCAGTTGAGGCGATCAACCGCAGAACGAGAGGAAAACGCGGCTACGTTGCGACGAGTGCGAACCGCCAATACGATTACGATCACCGTTACGACAGCGCGCTCTTTATGGGAGCTGCGATCAAGGAGCGAAAACTCGCCGTGACGCGGGCTGCCTACGAGGAATTTCGTGAACTGGCGTCCCGCCTGTCCGGCCCGGCTGTGGTGGAGACCTTCGGTGAGGAAGGATTTGAGCCAAAGAACAAGCCGGAAGCATTTTCCTACACCGATCATCAACAGGAAGTGAGCAGCGCGCTTGCAAATGAAATTGGTCAGGTGGTCAACCGCTATGTGCCGGAGGAGGAGACGAGTTTTACGATCATCGCTTTCCCCCTTCCTCAGATCGGAGCGGATTTTGAGGCGATCTTTGAGGCGACGATGCAGATCAATACGCTGGATTACGAAAAGTACCAGAGAATCCAGCAAACCATCATTGATGCGCTTGACCAGGCAGAATTTGTACGCGTTTTAGGCGGTGCGGGAAATGAGACGGATATTCGCGTACATTTGCACAAATTGCATGATCCGGAAACGCAGAGCAATTTTGAAAATTGCGTGGCGGATGTGAACATTCCGCTCGGTGAGGTCTTTACTTCTCCGGTACTCAACGGAACGACGGGACTTTTGCACGTTGGAAGCGTGTATGTGGACGAGTATCAATTCAAGAACCTGCGATTGACGTTCGAGAACGGGCGCGTGAAATCCTTCTCCTGCGAGAATTTCGGCACGGATGAGGCGGGAATGGAGCAGGGAAGAAAGCTCGTGCGCCAGGTGATTATGGCGGGGCACGACTGGCTGCCGCTTGGCGAGTTTGCGATCGGAACGAACACCGTTGCCTACGCGGTGGCAAGGCAGTTTGACATCGGGGCAAAACTTCCGATCTTGATTGCGGAAAAGACTGGGCCGCACTTTGCGGTGGGCGATACTTGTTACAGCTTTGCGGAGGATAGTGCCATGTACAATCCGAACGGCAAAGAGGTGATTGCGCGCGAGAATGAGATCTCCGCGCTTCGCACGAGCGATCCGTCCAAGGCGTATTTTTCCTGCCACACGGACATCACGATCCCGTACTCGGAGCTTGGCTCGATCCGCGCGGTTTGCGGCGACGGAAGACAGATTTCGATCATTGAGAATGGTCGCTTTGTGCTGCCGGGAACAGAAGAATTGAATCAACCTCTTGACGCAGGCGTAATTTCCTGTTAGGATAGTTATAAGAAAAAATAAAACATAAAGACCTATATATTAGTAAAACTTATAATTATTATTAAGAGCACGGAGGACGAAGAAAATGGCAAAAGTTGGAATTGTAATGGGCAGTGACTCGGATATGCCGGTGATGGCAAAGGCAGCAGAGATTCTGGATCAATTTGGAATTGAGTACGAGATGACGATCATCTCCGCACACAGAGAGCCGGACATTTTCTTTGACTGGGCAAAGGGAGCAGAGGAGAGAGGCTTAAAGGTCATCATCGCAGGCGCGGGTAAGGCCGCTCATCTTCCGGGTATGTGCGCCGCCATTTTCCCGCTCCCCGTGATCGGCATCCCGATGAAGACGTCGGATCTGGGCGGTGTGGACTCTCTTTACTCGATTGTACAGATGCCGAGCGGAATCCCGGTTGCAACGGTTGCAATCAACGGCGGAGCAAACGCGGGAATCCTGGCTGCAAAGATTTTGGCTGCCTCCGATGAGCAGCTGCTTGCAAAGTTAAAATCGTATTCCGAGAGCTTAAAGAACGACGTGGTGAAGAAGGCGGACAAGTTGGCAGATCTCGGATACAAAGAGTACCTGGCTCAGATGAAATAAAGACGCTTGCACGATCACGAAATGGAGGAAAACAGCATGGATTACAAGAAAGCCGGAGTGGACATTGAGGCGGGCTACAAGTCCGTGGAGCTGATGAAGGAGCACGTTAAAAAAACGATGCGCGAGGAAGTGCTGGGAGGTCTGGGAGGATTCTCCGGTGCATTTTCCCTGGCAAAGATCAAGGAGATGGAGGAGCCGGTGTTATTGTCCGGAACAGACGGCTGCGGCACGAAGGTTAAGCTCGCCATTCTCATGGATAAGCACGATACGATCGGAATCGACGCCGTGGCGATGTGCGTCAACGACATTGCCTGCGCCGGCGGTGAGCCGCTGTTTTTCCTCGACTACATTGCGTGCGGGAAGAATTACCCCGAAAAGATAGCAGACATCGTAAAGGGCGTGGCGGAAGGCTGCTTACAGTCCGAGGCTGCCCTGATCGGCGGTGAGACGGCGGAGCATCCGGGACTCATGCCGGAGGAGGACTACGACCTTGCCGGATTTGCAGTCGGCGTGTGCGATAAGAAAGAGATGATTACCGGAGAGCACTTAAAGGCGGGCGATGTATTGATCGGCATGGCTTCCACCGGTGTGCACTCAAACGGTTTCTCTCTCGTTCGCAAGGTGTTTGAGCAGGAGATGACACGCGAAGGACTGGAGACGTACTATGAGGAGCTTGGCACGACGCTTGGCGAGGCACTCCTTGCTCCCACGAGAATCTATGTGAAGGCGTTAAAGAGCGTAAAGCAGGCAGGCGTTGTGGTGAAGGCCTGCAGCCATATCACGGGCGGCGGCTTCTATGAAAATGTTCCGAGAATGTTAAAGGAAGGAACGAGAGCCGTGATCCACAAAGACAGCTATCCTGTTCCCGCAATCTTTGGAATGTTGGAGAAGAAGGGCGAGATTGCACAGCAGATGATGTACAACACCTTTAACATGGGAATCGGCATGATCGTGGCAGTGGATCCCAAGGATGTGGACGCTGCGATGGAGGCAATCCAAAAGACAGGAGATACCCCCTATGTGATCGGCTCCATTGAGGACGGAGAAAAGGGAGTGACCTTATGCTGAGAGTTGGCGTGATGGTATCCGGCGGCGGAACGAATCTTCAGGCGATTCTGGATGCGCTGGCAGACGGCACGATTCAGAACACCGAGATCGCCGTCGTCATCAGCAACAATGCGAATGCGTTCGCCCTGGAGCGGGCAAAGCGCGCAGGCGTGGAAGCGCGGTGCATTTCTCCGAAAAGTTTTGAGACGAGAGAAGCGTTTGAGGAGGCACTCCTTGAGCTGGTGGACAGCTTCCGCCTCGATCTGATCGTGCTTGCAGGATTCCTTGTGAAGATCCCGGAGGCGATGGTTGCGCGCTATCCCCGCCGCATCATCAATATTCACCCGTCGCTCATTCCGTCGTTTTGCGGCGTGGGCTATTATGGGCTTCATGTGCACGAGGCGGCATTGGCGCGCGGCGTGAAAGTGACCGGGGCAACGGTGCATTTTGTGGACGGCGGCATGGATACGGGACCCATCCTTCTTCAAAAAGCGGTGGAGGTCTGCGCGGGAGATACGCCGCAGGTACTCCAGCGGCGCGTGATGGAGGAGGCGGAGTGGATTCTGCTTCCAAAGGCGATTGACCAGATTGCGAAGGGAGAGATTAAAATCGGATGAAAGTGTTAGTGATCGGAGGCGGCGGCAGAGAGCACGCCATCTGTTGGAAACTCGCAAAAAGCCCGAAGGTAACGGAGCTTGTCTGCGCGCCGGGCAATGCCGGAATTGCAAAAGTTGCGCGCTGTGAGAACATCGGCGTGATGGAGTTTGAAAGAATTGCGGACTTTGCACAGAGAGAGGCGTTTGACCTTGTCGTGGTCGGCCCGGATGATCCGCTGGCAGCTGGTCTTGTGGATGTGCTGGAGGCAAGAGGCATCCGCACATTTGGACCGAGAAAGAATGCGGCGATTCTGGAAGGATCGAAGGCATTTTCCAAGGATTTGATGAAAAAGTACGGGATTCCGACGGCTGCGTATGAGACGTTTGACGACCCGGAAGCGGCACTCGCCTACCTGGAGACGGCAAAGGTTCCGGTGGTTCTCAAGGCGGACGGACTTGCACTCGGAAAGGGCGTATTGATTTGCAATACGCGTGAGGAAGCGAGAGAAGGCGTAAAAACGCTGATGATGGACAAGCAATTTGGCTCTGCCGGAGACCGGATTGTGGTCGAGGAGTTTATGACGGGGCGCGAAGTCTCTGTCCTGAGTTTCGTGGACGGCAAGACGATCCGGATCATGACGTCCGCACAGGACCACAAGCGCGCAAAGGATGGCGATCAGGGCTTAAATACCGGCGGCATGGGCACATTTTCCCCAAGTCCCTTCTATACGCCGGAGGTTGACGCATTTTGCAGAGAACACATCTATCAGGCGACGGTGGATGCGATGCGGGCAGAGGGACGCATCTTTCAGGGCGTGATCTTCTTTGGACTCATGCTGACCGAGGATGGTCCCAAGGTGCTGGAGTACAACGCAAGATTCGGAGACCCGGAGACGCAGGTGGTGCTTCCGAGAATGAAGAACGATCTGCTTGAGGTCTTTGAGGCGTGCGTGGACGGGAAACTTGACGAGATTGAGCTGGAGTTTGAGGACAATGCGGCGGTCTGCGTGGTCTTGGCATCGGACGGATACCCTGAACATTACGAGAAGGGATTTGCGATCGAGGGACTGGAGCGGTTTGAGGATGAGGAAGGATATGAGGTCTTCCACGCTGGTACGAAGTTTGGAGCAGACGGCGAGATCCTGACAAACGGCGGAAGAGTGCTCGGCGTAGTCGCAAAGGGAGAGAACCTGAAAGCTGCCCGCGCAAACGCTTACCGGGCAACGGAGTGGGTCAACTTTGCGAACAAGTATATGCGCCACGACATTGGACGGGCGATTGACGAGGCGTAATCTGATTTTGGGCTTCAAGCCATGGCAAAATTGTGTAATATGATTTGGGAAAAAATTAAGACGCCCCTTTTCTTGGTGTGATGGAATGGATACAAAGCACATATGAGAAAAGAGGGCGTCTTATGTATGATAGTAGAACTGATTTTGCAGAGAGTGGAAGCTCTAAATTAGAAGAAATTCAAAAAACTTTTATGCAGTCTCCCTCCCACCTGGATTAGTTGGTAGAAAATGTAAAATAGGTTCTGCTTGCGTTTGGCTGTCAAATCATTTCCGAAACGCTCAAAGAATGTAACACCCTAATAGAGGAGCGTGTGAAGCAAAGAAACCACTGGCACATCAAAGATTGATCAGAGCGCACGCTCTTGACTTCTATGGGACTCATCCGCTTTCTGCATACCCGTTACCGTCAGAAAGAAACAAAAGAGACTGCATATCTGCTGGATCGGATTGTAGGGCTGTCTGTTCATACTTGTACTCAGCAAAGTCACAAAACAGGGGAAGGCAGAGATACGGGAGAAGTCTGCCCAATGGAGACCCCAGGTAAAGTTATGCTATCGCATTTCAAATAACATATTGACAATAAGAAAAAAATGGTGCATTTTAGATATAAATCTTGTTGTATTGCAAGCTATTTTGGTGATTTTAGCGATAAACTGTTGGCGTTAGTTAGAAAGGAGTACGCTTATGAAGCATTTTGGTAAAAAAGTTGTCGCTTTTATGGTAGTATCTATCATGTCGATGAGTGCTTTTCCGGTTACTGCTCACGCAGCTTTGCTTGGATGGGACTTGGTAGATTCTGGAAAGCACTTGGACTGGGATAGCAACACAAAATATGTATCTACTGTGAGAAGTGGAACTGCTCTCTGGGAAGGATACCGTTCAGGTGTTATCAGAGAGGATTCCTTAACTGTTATTCAAGACGTATTTATTTCTGACTACAATGAAGTGACTTCGACAATGGCTTATACAAACTCTAATGGGCAGATGATGTTCAACGATTACCATTTCAGCGATATGAACGCTAATCAGCGATTGAAAACGGTAACTCATGAATTTGGACACGCATTAGGATTGGATCATACATGGGGAGAAGATGATATTATGCAGCAGGGCAAATTGGAAATTACAGCTCTCTCAGAGACAGACAAAAAATCATATGATGAAGCATACGACACCTATTAAAAAGGAGGGACACGATAATGAAAAGAAAAACTACTAAGTTGGTTGCACTCTTTAGCTTGTGTGCTCTTTGCCTTGGAGGGTATATGGTAAGTCAATTTTCATCTGGTATACCTACGACAGAAAATCTGCCTGTTGAATATTTATATGCAGACTTTGCGATAGATACAAATAACCCGTATGAGGTTGTTGGATTTGCGGATTATTATTTTATTGCAACAGTTGATGAAGTAGTTGGAACTTCATATAGAAACGAAGTAACACTTGAAACGGAAGATGGTGGTCAAAGGAAAGTGTCTACGCCTTATACAGAGTATTCGGTTGATGTGTTGAGAAATATTAAGGGGACATTGCCTGAGGACGAGTCGATTTTACTTACAAAGGTTGGTGGCGTTTCTAGGGATGAAAAAAGTGTTGTTGTATATGAAAATGATATGATGCTAGAGCCAGGAAAAACATATGCTATGACAGCCTGTGTTCAGCAAAATGGTACATTGTTGGTTTCTGGTCCTAACAGTTGTGAAATTGTTGAGAACGATGTAAATACAATTGATTCCGATGAAGATGGGTATGGTGACTACTATGCAAATGAAGTTACATATGATAGGGAACGATTTGAGTGCATTTATAGTGAATAGTGGTTGCTGAAGCGATACAGAGAATGGTGCTGTGCAAGGTTAGCTGGAAAAATTGAAAAATAAAAATTAAGACGCCCCTTTTCTTGGTGTGATGGAATGGATACAAAGCACATATGAGAAAAGAGGGCGTCTTATGTATTATAGTAGAACTGATTTTGCAGAGAGTGGAAGCTTTCCTGGAAAGCAACATTTGCCAAAACCTGCCAACCCTGATATAATCGAAAGATAGAGAAAACGAATGAGAAAGGGTGGGAAGGTTGCAAAAGAAAAGTTCGGATCTTGTGGAGGGCGGAATTTTTCGCTCCATGCTGGTGTTCGCAATACCGTTGCTAATTGGAAATTTATTCCAACAACTGTACAACACGGCGGACTCCTATGTGGTGGGAAACTATGTGGACACGAACGCGCTCGCCGCGGTGGGCGCGTCTGCCCCGGTGATCAATATGCTGGTGGGGTTCTTTATGGGTCTTGCGGCAGGTGCTGGGGTTGTCATTTCCCAATATTACGGGGGACGAAGGATGGAAGAGATGAGCGAGGCGATTCACAGCGCACTCGCTCTGACTGCTGTTTTGAGCGTGATTTTTACGATCGTGGGAATCGTCGTGACAAAGCCGCTGCTGTCGGCAATCGGTGTGCCAAAAGAAGTGCTGCCGCACTCCGTATTGTACTTGACGATCTATTTTGCAGGGATCACATTTGCCCTATTTTATAATATGGGGTCGGGAATTCTGCGCGCGGTGGGCGATTCGAGAAATCCGTTGATCTATCTGGCGGCGGCGAGTATCACGAACGTGATTTTAGACTTTGTCTTTGTGTGCGGATTTCACATGGGCGTTGCGGGCGTAGCGATCGGAACCTTGATCGCGCAGGCTCTCAGTGCCGTGCTTGTGATGGGAAAATTGATGCGTACCAGTCAGCCGTACCGCGTACAGGTTCGACGGATTGGATTTCACCCGTACATGGTGAAGCGTATTGTGGCGATCGGACTTCCGACGGCATTGCGCCAGAGCATCACGGCATTTTCCAACGTGATTGTGCAATCGTACATCAACAGCTTCGGGACGGCAGCGATTGCCGGATATTCGGCCTCGATTCGCATTGACGGAATCCTTCAGCTCGTGCTTCAGAGCTTTAACATGACGATCACGACGTTCGTCGGGCAAAATATCGGTGCGAGAAAGCCGGAGCGCGTCAAGCGTGGAATCTTCGGTGCTTGGGCGATGTGCTCGGTGGTGATCTTTGCCGGATGTATCGTGATGTTTACAAAGGGCGGCGCGCTGATTGGATTCTTTACGGCGGATGCGGACGTGGTAAATGCCGGAGGAAGTATGCTTAGACTCTTCTCCTACGGATATTTGGCACTCCCGATCGTCCAGATTCTGAGCGGCGCGCTCTGCGGAGCCGGAAAGTCGCAGGTTCCGATGTATTTCATGCTGGGATGCTTTGTGGTGCTGCGCCAGATCTACCTGACGATTGCCGTTCCGATGACGCACAGCCTGCTCGTCGTGATGGCGGGATGGCCTGCGACCTGGGTGGTCTGCGCGATTGGCATGGCGTTGTATTTCTTCCACGTCAACTGGCTGGAAGACGCGCAGCGCAAGTTGAGAGAAGCGGAGGAATAAGAGATGGCTTGTACAACGATTCTGGTGGGAAGAGAGGCGTCCTTTGACGGCTCCACGATGATTGCAAGAAACGACGATTCCGGCGCGGGCAGCTTTACGCCTAAGCGGTTTGCCGTGTTTGAGGCGCGAAAAGAGGCTTCGGTCTATCGCTCGGTGATCTCAAAGGCCGAGATCCCGCTTGAGGCAAATGCCATGCGTTTTACGGCAGTGCCAAACGCTGTGATCGAGAAAGAGGGAATCTGGGGAGCGAGCGGCGTGAATGAGGCAAATGTCGCGATGACTGCGACAGAGACCATCACTTCCAATCCGCGGGTACTCGGTGCAGACCCATTGGTGCAGGAAGGCTCCATCGGTGAGGAAGACATTGTCAGCCTGGTGCTTCCCTACATTCACAGTGCCAGAGAGGGCGTGGCGCGTCTTGGAATGCTTTTGGAAAAATATGGAACGTATGAGAAGAACGGAATTGCGTTTCAGGATGTCAACGAGATCTGGTGGCTGGAGACGATCGGAGGTCATCACTGGATCGCGCGCAAAGTGCCGGACGACTCGTATGTGATTATGGCAAACCAATTCGGGATGGATGCGTTTGACCTGGACGATGCGTTTGGCGAGCAGAGACACTTTATGTGTTCGGAGGATTTGCGGGAGTTTATTGAGGACAATCACCTGGATCTATCGCTAAACGGTGAGTTTTCCGCAAGAGATGCCTTCGGAAGCCACGAGGACGCGGATCACGTCTACAACACGCCGCGCGTCTGGTACACGCTTCGCTACTTCAATCTGCATAGTAGGCGGTGGGACGGTGCGGACGCGGAGTTTACACCAGTTTCAGATGATCTGCCCTGGTGCATGATCCCGGAAAAGAAGATCACGGTGGAGGACGTCAAGTATGTGCTCTCCTCGCATTACCAGGGGACGCCGTATGACCCGTACTCAAAGACAGGCGATAAGAAGGGGATTTACCGGGCAATCGGCATCAACCGGACGGATTTCATGTCCCTGATTCAGCTGCGCGGGGAAGTGTCGCAGGGAAATCTTGCCATTCAATGGCTGGCATTTGCCTCGAATGCTTTTAACATGATTTAGCAAGAAGTCCCCCGCTTCTAAAGCGGTGGGATGAATTG
>Cebus_capucinus_imitator_PRJNA485217_SSR096__coassemble_336_pt1 | contig 23469 bp, 25 predicted proteins | sample Cebus_capucinus_imitator_PRJNA485217_SSR096__metabat2_high_PE_003 | metagenome-assembled genome bin Cebus_capucinus_imitator_PRJNA485217_SSR096 | reverse complement strand
GCTGTAAATATCTGCCAATTTCGTGCCGCCACTTACCTTATCGCCGACGCTGATCGCCAGATCGTCGATGTATCCGCTCTCCGTCGCCTTGTAAGTATTTCCGCTGTAATCGCTCAACGCCTCGTTGTAGTCGTCCTGTGCATTTGCCAGCTTCTTCTGTGCCCGCTCCAGAGCGTTCTGCGCGTTTGTCAGCTGCGTCTGCGCACTGGAATTGTCAATCACATAGAGCACCTGGTCTTTCTCGACCTGATCACCCTCCTCAAAGTTCGCCTCAAGCACCTCTCCCTCAACCAGGGACGTGATGCTGTAAGTGTCTTTTGCCTTGAGTGTTCCGGAGGAAGAAAGCTCGGAGGTGATGCTCTGTCTGGTGACAGTCGCCGTCTTTTGCACGTTCGCCTCTGCCGCAGCCGCCTTGCTCTTTGCCTGCTTTGTCGCGATGAGCGCGACCAAGATCACGGCGATGATGACCAAAATTGCGATGAGCTTTACCGGCTTTTTGCCTTTTCCTTTTTTCTTATCTTGAAAAAATTTCTGTTTCAAACCCTTCATTGTGCACCTCGCCCATCAATATTCAATGGCATCCACTGCCGTGTAGGAGTTGGTTGTGTTAGAACCCTGGCAGACCATCACGACCTCGTCTCCGACCTGAATGCTTCCGTAGATCGAGAAGAGGTATTGAAGTTGGGAGGTAGTCAGATTGATGGTGATTGTGCCGTCAGAGTCAATGAGTTCGGAGTCGGAAGAGTCTTCCGGATCGACCTCAAGCTCAACCGCAGTCGGCGTGATCACGTCCGAGGACTTATAGTAAATGTTCTTGACCTCGCCCTTGATGAGCAGGTACGTTGCCAGTCCGTCCTCATCCTCGTCGTTCCAACCTCTCGTGGTGTAAACCCAGATCGTCTTTGCCTTGGTGTTATAGTAAACCACTGCAAATCCGGCTTCTTTCTGGGAAATGGAAGCCAGCGACAGCGTACTCGCCTGACCGTTTAAGAACACATTCGCATCGTCCGTGTCAAAGGGAACAGCATCGGAAATGGAATAGCCCTTCCGGACAAGAATCGGACCTTTTCTCTCATCGTCCAGAATCGACACGGGGTTGATCTCGCCGTCGGAGTTTAACTCGCAGTCAAGCACCGCTCCATAGATCTCATTGCTGTCCTTTTTCTTTGTTTTTAAAAGATTATAGAATAAGTTCACGCAATCGGTCTGCGTCAAAATCTCATCCGGCTGGCGCGTCACCTTTTGGTTAAGTTCCAGATAATTGAACTTTGAAATTCTGGAAGTCGTCAGATCCCCGGTAAAGTCGCTGTCCGTATAACCCAGCATGGTCAAAAATGCCTTCACCGCATCGCGGTAAGTAATGTATTCATCCGGCTTAAAGTTTCCGCCCAAATATCCGCTCATCCACTTTTGGGAAGCCGCGACACGGATATAGACCGCATCCGCATAGCTTGCCGGAACGTCCGCAAACACGGAGACGTTGCTTGTGGGAAGGTTCTCCCGAAAACTCGACGCCTTCACCAGCATCTGTGCAAACTCTGCGCGCGTCACCTTCGCCTGGCTTTCCACCAGATCCATGATCCCGGTCAGCTGCACCACTTGGCGGCGCATATCAAAATTTGCGGTAGATGTAGCGGCACTTGCCGTGAGCGGGGCGAAGACCTGACTTGCCGAAACTGCCGCCAAAGAAGCGATCCACAGCCTTCCTCTCCTCGTTCCTCTTTTCATAATAATACTCCTCTCATCCTCGTTTCCATTTTACTGACCATTAACATACCAAGCGAATGTGTTCATTTTGTGTTTTTGTTTCAAAAAATTTGTGATTTCTAAACTTTTTCCGCTGGAATCCGAAACAAACAGCCCGTGCCCAGATGGTCTGTCTGAGCACGAGCTGTCCTCCAGTCAATGTCTGCCGCGTTCCGGTCTCATGCTGCCCGGATCGCCAAAACCACCCGGAACTTCTGGAGCGTCCGAACCATACGGAGCGTTCTCGCCTTCTGGAGCTTCCATGCCGCGCTGACCGCGCATTCCGCCGCCCATCTGATTCGGGTGATCCTCTGAGCCGTCGTTTGTGGTGACATCGCCGCCGTTATTCGTATACGTTCCGTCGCAGTCGATCGCGCTGTCTCCGTTTCCGTTGCAGGTAAGATTTAACGTACCGCCGTTGATCGTCAAATCTCCGTTGGAGTCCAGAGAGTCGCCGCCGGAGCTAATCGCAAACGTTCCCCCGTTAATCGTAATGAAAACGTCTGAGGAAGAAGATTCCTGCTTCTGCATGGAATGTTTGTCGCCTGTTTCCTCATCATCCGTGCCATCCGCGGCATTGATGCCGTCATCTTCGGAAGTAATGTCAAATGTTCCGTCCTCAATCGTGACGGACAGTCCCTCGATTCCTTCGTAGCACTTGGGAATCGCAAACGTGCCGTCTTGAATGTGCAACGCCCCGTCGGCATGAATGGCGTCATCGCCGCTGTTCAAGGTAAACATACCATCTTCAATGGACAACGTTCCTTTGGAGTGGATGGCATCTTTTTCCGATGTGATGGTGTACGTTCCGTCCGTGATTTGCACGCTGTCCTTTCCGGAAATCCCGTGACTTGCCGCTGTGATCTCATAAGTGCTGCCGTTCAGCACGAGATTATCTTTGGAGACAATGCCGTGCCCCGCAGTCGCCGTAATCGCCAACGTTCCCTCTCCGCTCAGCGTCAAGTCTGCTTTTGAGAAGATAACAGCGTCGATGTTGTTGTCGTCGATCGCCACATACTCTCCGCCATTTTCCAGAGCATTTTCCGAACCGGAAGCCGTCGTAATCTGCACCGAGCCGGCTTTCGGGACATAGATTGCGGCTGAGGTGGTATTCGCAATCTCTACCCCGTCCAAAACAAGCTCCACCACATCCGTCTCCTCTGCATTGACAACGATCATACCGTCATCCAACGTACCCGAAATCCAATAAGTGCCTTCGTCCGTAATCGTCACCGTCTGTCCGTCAATCGCAACCGCATCTGAGGTGCTGGACGCGCTCTCGCCCAAAAGTTGGATTGTCGCACTGTTTTGCGTTTTCGCGCCTTGTGACGGAGTGCCTGTGGTTTCCGTCACATTTGTGCCTTCTGTGACATTTGCAACATTGGAAACGCCACACGCCGAAAGACCGAGTAAAACCGCCATCATCAACGGGATATGTACTGTTTTCTTCCTCATATACATCTCTCCTTTATAATTCTCCATTCCAATTTTCCTGTGCACAAATCGTGATTTCCAAGTTTCCGTTTCTGCATCGCAGTCGGTCAATCAAGTCTTTCTCTTTTGCCGCATCCATCAAAGTCAGATGGTACGTCAAGCGAAACAGACTTCCCATGTTCGTCGTCTTTACAGTCGTAAGTTCATGTGCAGAGGTATATTTGTTCAAAATCGGCTCAAACACATCCGTGTAGTCCAGATCTTCCGGGATCGTAATGTGAAGCGTCTTATACCGCGCGGCATTCTTTCGCGCTCCAAGCTCCAAATGGTTATACAGCGCGCTGACAAATCCGAGAAGGATTGCACACAAAAGCGCGTATCCTAAATATCCCATTCCGACCATCAATCCCGTTCCCATCGCAAGAAAGATTGCTCCGATCTCCTTTGCCGAGCCAGGTGCGGAGCGAAAGCGAACCAGGCTGAACGCTCCGGCGACCGCAATACCCGTTCCAACATTTCCGTTCACCATCATAATTACCACGCATACCACCGCCGGAAGGAGCGCGAGTGTTGCGACGAAACTTTTCGTGTATCTCGTCTTGTACTGATAAAATGCTGCCAAAATCATCCCCACAAGCAAGGCAGTGCCGATGCAGAGCAAAAAATCACGCAAAGAGATCACCTTGGTCATATCGGTGTCAAACAGTCCTTGAAATACATTAGCAAACATCACATTTCCTCCTCTCATCGTCCCCGTCGGACGCGGTCATCATCTGCCGGTACGCCTGCCCATATTTAGAAAATGAGGTCTGGAACACACGAAGCCGATTTAGCTCGTGACTCATCCAAAGTGGGATCCCACCGGCTGTCTTGAGTTCCATCAAGGTTTCCCCTTCCTCTAAGAGCGCGGTTCCATACGCTTCCTCTCCCAGGAGAAGATTCTGCGTCCGGTAGCAAATATTCTCATCAAAGGTTATGCGAAACTCACTGCCGTCCAGCGCGTAAAACGCCTCCCGCTCATACGATAAAAACACCGTCGGGCGCAGCGTCTGATAGTAAGACCGAAAATATTCAATCTCCTGCGCGATCTGCGAGCGAACGGGAAGCGGCTCTCCATTTTGAAAACACGTCCGAACCGTTATCTCCGGCAAAGTCAGCCTCCGTTTATAGACCACCGATCGGTATTTCTTTTTCAACTCCACAAACACCGGATCATGTGCCTCTGCCGCCTGATAACTGCGAACACGCAACTTCTCTTTGTATGCCGGTTTTTCCAAGGACCTCCTAATTAAGCGACAGGTATCCGTATCATAGTAGATATTCCGAATCGTGGTGCGCCCATACGAATCGAGCTTCATATAAGGCTGCATCGCCTGTAAAATTGCCTGCTTTTGCTGCTGTGTCAATAAGTATTTGATCTCATATCTCTGAAACGTGGATTGATAGCCCATGTAAGGTCTCCTTTCTTGTTTCACTCGTTTGATCTGGGTACAGTATAGCGTTGCGACCTTAAATGAGCTTAAAGGTGAAACTTAATTCTACTTAAAATCGAATTTTACACGAAAAAAGGACGCCTCCCCAAAAGGGTAACGTCCTCTTCCAAGATTTCATATTATAAAGGAAACACCGCCACAATCCGCAGTGATTTCTCGTCCTGCGTGCTTGCCGTAATCTTTCCCTTGTGTGTCGTTACAATCGCCGATGCGATCGAAAGCCCCAATCCATAGCCGCCTGTCTTGGAATTTCTCGACTTATCCGTTCGATAAAAGCGGTCGAACAGATGCGTCAAATCGTCTTTGGCAATGGATTCCGCTGTGTTAAATACTTCCAGATGAATGGCATTCTTCTGCTTTTTTAAGGATAATTCAATCCTTCCTCCCACATCGGAATACTTTACAGCATTGTCGAGCAGAATCGTAATCAGCTGACGGATGGCTTTTTCATCCCCGCGCATCGAGAGCATCGGCTCAATCTGCCCCAAAATCGCCTTGCCCTGTGTCTTTGCCAATGCCTGAAACGTTTCTAACGTCTCCTCTGCCACATCTGAGATCGGAAACTCGATCAGTTCCATCTTTTGCTGCTCTTCCATGCGTGAGAGAAGAATCAAGTCGTTCGTCAGCTGTGCCAGCCGCTTGGTTTGGTTCTTGATGTCACCCAGCCACTCATTTTCCCCAAGATCCATCTCCAAGACTTCCGCGTCCGCATCAATGATGGTGAGCGGTGTCTTTAGTTCATGTCCGGCGTCGGTGATGAATTGCTTTTGTTTCTCGTAGTTTTCTACAAACGGTTTCACGATTCGACCGGAACATAAAATCAAAAGCAATAATACTGCCAAGAATCCAATCGTGCCGACACCCGCGCTTGTGACGAGAAACGTGCGAAACGAGCTCATTTCCCGCCCGCAATCAAGGAAAATAATGGAAATCCCGTTTTCCGATTCTCCCATCCGATACCGGTAATCTCCCACAAAGCCTTGTGTCTTCCCTTTGTCCCAGACGGATCTTGCATATTCTATGGCTGTTTCTACATCCACTGCCGCAATTTTCCCCGTATTGACCGAGCGTACATTTCCGTCTGACGAAAAAACAACGGAAAAATACCGCGACTCATAGGGCAGTTCCGGGGAAAAGAACCGATCGCCTCTTGGCGGTGCGTCATTTTCTTTTGGGTGTTTTTTAATGGGGAAATTTCCATCATTTTCCTGTAAAACTACCAAGATCCGATCTGCGTCTGTCACAATCTTTCGGTAATTTAAGATTCCCGCGCTTCCAAGGATCACCGTCAGCACCACCAGCAAAGATCCCATGGAGGCAAGAATCCATTTCACGCGCAACGTGCGTATCATAAGCTTTCCTCCAACGTATATCCAGCGTTTCGTATGGCTTTGATCTGAATATTGGCATGAAGAGCCGCCAATTTCTTACGCAGATAGGAAATGTATACCCACACAACGTTGATTTCCGCCTCACTGTCATACCCCCAGATCTTTTCCATAAACCGTTCGGAGGAAAGTACATGTTTCGGATTGCTCATCAGCATTTCCATCATCTGAAATTCTTTGTTTGCCAAGCGGTAACTGCCAAACGAGGAGGAGAGCTCATACGTTGCGCGATCCAGCGTGATGTTTCCAACGCTCAGCTGGGAAGTCCCCTGCGCCGCCGGCGTCCGCGTCATCGCCCGAATGCGCGCCAGCAATTCTCTGGAGTGAAACGGCTTGGTCAGATAATCGTTCGCGCCGGAGTCCAAGCCATTCACCTTATCGTCTACCTCCGATTTTGCAGTCAAAAGCAAGACCGGAATCGCGTTTCCCTTCTTTCGGATCTCCCGCAAGACCGTGATCCCGTCCACCTTTGGCATCATGATGTCAAGAATCACAGCATCGTAGTGATCCGCTTCCAGGTACTCCAACGCCTCCTCCCCGTCGTAAGCCGCATCGACTGAGTAATGGTTTCGCTCCAAAATCGTTTTCAATGCCTTTGACAATGCCTGTTCGTCTTCCGCCAGCAAAAGTCTCATACCATCGCTCCTTTTTCTTTTTGATCGAGTGATTCTACCATACTTACCTTAACCAAAACTAAAATAGAATCCTGTGCGCAGGATTCTCCGCTGAAACCAAAAACGCCCTGCAACGCATCCGCTGCAAGGCATTTTTCCGATCAAATCCCCAGATATTCTTTTAATTTCGGCAGCTGCTCGATCGCTTCTTTTCTTCCGGTCTGGTAAAGCTCTTCCAGTTTTTCCCGATTGTGTTCGAGCCTTCCGACTGTCACCGGGTCTTTGGGGCGGATCACAAAGATCTTTCCCTCTGCCTCAAGAAGCGCGATCTCCTCCTTCATCCGATTGTAGCGGCTCGGAATCTGGCGGATCGCCTCCCGCAGTTCGGGAAGCGGCGCGAAATACCGATCATACGCCTTCTCCGTCAGTCTGGACGGCTCTTTCTTTCGGTAATCCCGGTCGCGGGTGAGAACCAGAACCACCTTCTCATATCCAAGATCCATCGCTCTCTGATAGGGAATCGGCATGGAAAGCCCGCCGTCTAAGTATTTCTTTCCCCGCACGTCCACCATGTGCGAGAGAATCGGCATACTGCTGGAGGCAGACACCGCCGTCTCCACAAAATCGTCTTCCACCGGCTGTGTGCAATCAAAATACTCCGGTTTTCCCGTCTTGCACCGCGTTGCCACTGCCTCAAAAATCTGATCCGTATTGCGAAAGGTTTCCCAGTCAAAGGGATTGAGCTTGTGGCTTAACTCCCCGAACAGGAACTCAAAGTTGAATACCTCTCGGTTTTTCACCATATTGCGAAGGCTCATATAACGCTTGTCATGAACGTAATTTAAGTTGATGTCGTGGGTTCTTCCCACCTGTCTGCTCAAATAGTTCATCGCGCACATGGAGCCTGCCGACACCCCACTCACATAAGAAAATTCCAGTCCGTGCTCCAAGAACACGTCCAGCACGCCGCCCGTATACAGGCAGCGCAACGATCCCCCCTCAAGTACCAGTGCACCTTTCACCATGATTGTTTCCTCTCTTCTGTCAGTCTTCCAATGCCTGCCGGATATCCTCAATAATGTCTTCTGCGTCTTCCAGTCCCACGCTCAGCCGGATCATGGAAGGATCCACGCCTGCCAAAACCAGCTGCTCGTCCGTCAGCTGACGGTGCGTGTGGCTTGCCGGGTGAAGGACAGCTGTCTTAGAGTCCGCAACGTGCGTCTCGATGGAGCAGAGCTTTAACTTATCCATAAATTCTGCGGCAGCCGCTCTTCCTCCCTTGAGACCAAAGGAAATCACGCCGCAAGTGCCGTTTGGCATATACTTCTTTGCCGTCTCATAATATTTGTCGCCGGAAAGACCTGGGTAATTTACCCATGCCACGTCCTCTCTTGCCTGAAGGAACTCGGCAACCTTCTGCGCGCTCTCGCAATGTCTGGGCACACGCAGATGCAGGGTCTCCAGTCCCAAGTTGATGATGAAGGCGTTCTGGGGAGACTGGATGGAACCCAAGTCACGCATCAGCTGAGAAGTCGCCTTTGTGATGTAGGCGAGCTTTCCGAACTTCTGCGTGTAGACGATGCCATGGTAAGACTCGTCCGGCTCCGTAAGTCCCGTAAACTTGTCGTGGTGTGCCTCCCAGTCAAAGTTTCCGCTGTCCACAATACATCCACCCACGGTCGCCGCGTGTCCGTCCATGTACTTGCTGGTGCTGTGGGTGACAATGTCCGCGCCCCACTCAAACGGGCGGCAGTTGATCGGCGTCGCAAAGGTGTTGTCCACGATCAGGGGCACACCGTGGCTGTGCGCTGCATTTGCAAACTTCTCAATATCCAAAACCACCAGCGCGGGATTGGCGATGCTCTCCGCAAATACCACCTTGGTGTTGGGGCGGAAAGCTGCGTTTAACTCTTCCTCGGAAGCGTCTGGGCTTACGAGCGTGCACTCCACACCCATCTTGGGGAAAGTCACGGTAAAGAGGTTCGTGCTGCCGCCGTAGATCGCGGAAGAGCTCACGATGTGATCTCCTGCATGGCAAATGTTTAAGATGGCGTAGAACGTGGCTGCCTGACCGGACGAAGTCAACATCGCCCCGACGCCGCCCTCCAACTCACAGATCTTTGCCGCAACCGCATCGTTTGTGGGGTTTGCAAGACGCGTGTAGAAATATCCATTTTCTTCCAGATCAAACAACCGCCCCATCTGCTCGCTGGTGGTGTACTTAAACGTCGTACTCTGGTAGATTGGAAGCTGTCTTGGCTCCCCGTTTTTTGGTTCCCATCCGCCCTGGATGCAGACAGTTCCCGCAGAACGTTTCTTGCTCATTTTGAAATCCTCCTCTATCAATTTTGCAATCTTATTTATTTTAGCACGATTCTCCTGATTTGCAAGCCTACTGGGCGCGGAAGGCTTGAATCCTTCGCCAATGTGTTTTATACTTGTCTCTGTATGGGCGGGCAAATGCCACTGGCTTTCGACCGCTCCAGCATCATTTTCGTGTATTCAAAAGAACAGGGGAATTTTATGAACTCAAAACACGCGCAATATATGCTCACCGTCTTCCAGGAAGGAAGTATCACCCGTGCCGCAAAGAAACTTTACGTCTCTCAGCCTTCTCTCAGCCAGATGGTCAAATTGGTGGAGACCAACCTTGGCGCGCCGATCTTTGACCGCTCCACCGACCCGCTCACCTTGACGCGCGCCGGGAAAAAATATATTGAAGCGGCACAGAAGATTCTCACCATCGACGCCAATCTGGAGCGTGAGATCTCCCAGATCCGCAATCAAGACCACGGGACGATTCGCCTTGGAATGCCCATCCAGCGCGGAATGCAGGCACTTCCGCACACGCTCGCCGAATTTTACGAGCATTACCCGCATGTCCAGATCACGCTCTTTGAGCACGGCTCCGCCGCCACGGAACGGCTGGTGCTTGATGGAACCGTGGACATCGCCTGCATCACCACCGTGCCAAAACACGATGACCTCGTCTACACGCTCGTTGAGCGCGAACAGCTTGTGTTGATCGCCAGCCGAAAGACGGCTCTCGCCTCCCGCATTCCGGGCGGCACGCCCATCTCAATCTTGGAAGCCAAGAATGAGAATTTCATCTCCAACAAGCCGGGACACAGTGTCCGCACGATTCAGGACAGCTTATTTTTGACCAACAACATTGAGCCCAAGATTATCCTGGAGACGAGCAGCATTGAGGTTGAAAAAAAGACTGCCGTCGCCTGCGGGGCGGTGGCAATCTGTCCCATCAACTACATTGATTATACGGAGGAAATGCGCCGTGACGCCGTGATCTACCCGCTCCTTGGAACGGACAGCCTGCGCCATTGCTACATTTGCCACCGAAGAGACCTGTATCTGACCCGCTACATGGAGGAGTTTATCCAGATCTTAAAAAAACACGCCGGCGTCATCTTACCGGAAAATCAAGCCCAAGACGGCGGACAGAGCGATCGTCTTTAAGACGGAGAGCTTAAAGCGAAACATTGCAAACGACACGACCAGCGTGATGATGACAAGGCGAACTTCCGGCGCGTGGTTGACCCAAAGCACGGACTGCGCCATCACAAGTGCCACGGCAAGCACCATCCCAAGGCAAACCGGTCGGATTCCTTCCAGGGCAGCCCCAAGCATGGGGTTGTCCTTTAATTTCAGGATAAAACGCGCCGCAATCATGCAGAGCGTCAAGGACGGCATCATCACGCCCACGCTTGCAATCAGCGCGCCCAAAAGTCCCGCGGTGCGAAGCCCCACAAAGGTCGCGCAGTTGATGCCAAGAGAGCCGGGCGTCATCTCCGCGATCGCCACAATGTCCATCACCTCGTCCACGTTCATCCAACCGTATCGAAGCACCTCGTCGTTGATGACCGGAATCATCGTCGTGCCGCCAAAGCTGAAAAATCCAATCTTGAGAAACGACCAAAACAGCTGTAAGTAGATCATCTCGCGCCCTCCTCTCTGCCACAGCGCATCAAGAGCAATCCCAAGACTCCGCCGAGAATGACCACCAGCGCCTTATTCACCCCGGTGAAGGCGCAGACGATAAATGCAAATGCTGCCATCGCGTAGCTAAACTTCCCCTTGAGCGAGGAATCTCTTAACTTCACGGCAGCTCCCAGAATAATCGGAATCACAGCACAGCGCACGCCGTCCAGTGCCCGCGCCACAAAGACATTGTCCTTGAGTGAATTGTAGCAATACGTCACCACTGCAATGCTGATGAGTGCCGGAAGCGAGAGTCCAAAGGCAGCCGCCACTGCCCCGAAAAAGCCGCCGACCGTGTAGCCAAAGAGCACGGAAATGTTGATAATCATGATTCCCGGAAACGACTTTCCGAGCGAGATAAAGTCCACCAGCTGCTCCTGTGTGATCCATTGTCTCTGATCGACAAATTCTTCCTGCATCTGGGCGATGATTCCCCAGCCGCCCCCGAACGTGACGCAGCCAATCTGAAACATCACGCGAAAGATCGTCCAGAGCCGCCCCACAGAAGAAGATTCAGTTGTCGGAGCGGTTGCTTGTTCATTCTTCATACTCATTTCTCCTCTGTTGTAGATTCTGGATTTATTTTACAACAGATCGTCGCACTTTTCACATACTTCTTTCCTTATGGGGGGATAGGAGATTCGATGCGATCTGGCGCATCCTTGGCAGGCAGGCGTCAAAGAATGCCCGATACGACGGACAAAAATAATTCAGTCCCAGCTCCCCGTTTGGCAGTTCCGTCCGGTTTCTGCGACATCCCCCTCTGCACAAAAACAGGTACGGACACGTCTGACACTCCAAAGCCGGGGTGAGCGACGGATCAAGAAAGTGCGACTCTCTTCCTTTTTTTGCCATCTCCTCAACCGTATCTTCCCGGAAATTCCCCATCTTGTAGGGATCGAGCACATAAAAATCGCAGGGATAGACGGACCCGTCCGCCTCCGTGACGAATTGGATGCTGCACACGCCGCGCTGCTCACACGACTCCGGTTCCTGCCCCAAAAGCAGAGCAATGTAGTTTTCAAACATCCGAATATACGGCTGCTTTCCTTTTTGCAAATCCAGATACCACAAATCAAAGAGCCGGATCAGAAACTGCCCGTAGTCCTGCGGCGTCAGCGAGTAATCCCGACTTCCCGGTTCCTCCCCCAGCGGGTCAAGGCAGGCGATGAATTGCAAGTAATCAAACCCGTTCTTTTTGTAGAAATTGTAAATTCGATCCACTTTGGCGGCAGTGAGGCGGTTGACCACGGTCAGAATGTTAAACTCCGCCCCTGCCTCTTTGAGCAATCGCGTCGCCTCCATCACCGCGCCGAATGTCCCCTTGCCGTCATTTCCCAGACGAAGCGCGTCGTGCGTGTGCTTGATCCCGTCAAGCGAGATTCCCGTGAGAAAATGATGCTTGGCGAGAAATTGCGCCCACTCCGGGGTGAGCCGTGTGCCGTTTGTCTGAATGGAGTTTGTGATCGTGACGTTCTTGTGATTGTATCGCGCTTGAAATTCCAGAAGTTTGTAAAAAAATGGGAGTCCAACAAGCGTGGGCTCCCCGCCCTGAAACGCAAAGCCGCAAAATCCGTCGGCAAAGTCCAGGGCTTTTTTTACCACAGCTTCCAGCGTTTCCTCGCTCATCATTCCGAAGTTGACGACTTCTCGTTTTTCCATCTCATCGCAATAAAAGCAATATTTACAGCGCAGGTTGCACGAACCCGACGCCGGTTTGATCAAAAGCTGAAGCGGCGGCATCTCTCATTCCCCCTTAGTCGTTTGGAAATGCCTTGCGAAACAGTTCATCCTGCTCCGGAAGGTGCACCACAAAGCCAACGGGGATCTTGTGATCCGTTGCCTCGATCACGGCTCTTGCCCCCTCCTCGCAGAACGCGCCGCAAAGCTCGATGCAGCCAAAGCCCTGAGTGGCAAGTTCTTTTGCCACCTCACACGCCTCTGCCACGCTCGATACGCCGATCGTGTGCGTCTCACTGCCCGCAAACACGGAGCGGTCTTTCTTGGAATCAAAGTTCCCCATCAAGATAAATGCAAACTTCATCGTTTTCTTCTCCTTTTCTTTGATACTCTCTAAAATGTTCGAGCGCGAAGCTCCCAGAAGGCAACGGCACTTGCCGCCGCCACATTGAGTGAATCCACGCCGTGCGTCATCGGAATCTTTACCGTGTAGTCGCAGACTGCTATCGTCTCCTCGCAAAGCCCATCGCCCTCATTTCCAAGCACAATCGCAAGACGTTCCTCCCTGCGAAGCTGCGGATCGTCGATTGCAACCGACCGATCGCTCAACGCCAACGCCGCGCTCGCAAATCCAACGCGCCCAAGTTCACGGATTACGTCCGTTCCAGAGACATTTTCCCCAAAAAACGTCCACGGAACCTGAAACACCGTCCCCATACTCACTCGTGCCGCCCTGCGATAGAGCGGATCCGCACAGTCCGCGCTCAAAAGCACGGCGTCGATTCCAAGTGCCGCCGCGCTGCGAAAGATCGCCCCAACGTTTGTGGGGTTGACGACGTGTTCCAAGACTGCCACGCGTTTTGCCTCCTCACAAAGCGACTCCACGCTTGCCAGTTCCTTTCGGTTCATCGCGCACAAAAGTCCCCGCGCCATCTTATATCCCGTCAGCCGCTCCAAGACGGCGAGCGGAGCCGTGTAGACCGGAACTCCCACGCAGCGATCCAGCACCTCTTTTGCCTCGCCCAAAAGCTGTCCCGGCTCTGCAAGCACGGAAATCGGCTCATATCCCGCCCGCAACGCCCGCTCAATCACTTTTGGACTCTCAGCGATGAAGATTCCGCGCTGCGGCTCTCGAAAACGCAAGAGCTGTACTTCCGAGAGTCTTGCGTAGACATCCAGTTCTTTTGCCGCAAAATCCGTAATCTCAATGATTTCTGCCATTTTGTTTCCTCTCTCACGCTTCTTCCCAGCCCGGAAGCAACAGATCCAGAATCGTCGGGCGAACGTGCAGGAAGTTTGCCAACTCGCGAATCTCCTTTTTGTTGTCCTTTGCCCCGCCCTGGTAAACCGCGCGGATGAGAATGTTCTTGGGCGTGTGTTCCATGTCAATAAATTCCAGAATCTGGGTGCGATATCCCACACACTCCAGTGCCTGGGCGCGGATCGCATCCGTGTAGAGTGCCGCCGTCCGCTCCTTGATGATTCCATAATTGAGAATCGGGGCAAGCAGCTCATTTTGAATCTGCGCGTTGAGTTCATGCTGACAGCACGGAACGGACAGAATCACTTTCGCGCCCCACTCCACGGCTTTTGCGAGCGCGTAGTCCGTCGCCTTGTCGCAGGCGTGGAGCGTGACCACCATATCCACCGAGGTCACTCCCTCGTAAGTGGCGATATCGCCCCAGGTAAAGTGCAGGCGATCGTATCCGTAGGCGCGCGCAAGTTCCTCGCAATGCTCGATCACGTCTTTTTTCAGATCCAGACCGATGATGCGAACCTCGTAGCCCTTTAAGACCTTGAGGTAATAGTACATTGCAAACGTCAAGTACGACTTTCCGCAGCCAAAATCAATGATGGTATTCTCGCGGTTTTTATCAAGCCCCGGAAGAATGTCCTCCACCATCTCCAGAAAACGGTTGATCTGGCGAAACTTATCGTAGCGGCTCTTAATCACCCGCCCGTCCTCAGTCATCACGCCAAGGTCAATCAGAAACGGAACGGGGATTCCTTCCTGCAAAATGTAGCGTTTCTGGCGATTGTGCGAGAGGGGCACGATGCGGGAAGGCGAAGCATTTTTTACGCGCTTTTCCTTCACCGTCACCTTTCCCTTCTTACTCACCAAAATCAGCCCGCTTCCAAGTGCGGACGTGATCTCTGCCTGGCGAAAGTTCGTCTCAAGAGCGGTCAAAACGTATTGCACCGCCTCGTCTTTTGCGAGATTTTTGTGAAATGCCTGTTTTGCAACCTGCTCCTCTGCCTGAAAAAAGAGCCCCTTTCCACCCATCACCGGGCGAATCTTTGCCTTCAAACATTCCTGCGGGCATCTGGGGTTACTCAGCAGCACGCGCTCCAGCGATTCGTTGAAAAATGTTTCCAGCGCCTCTCTTACGCGGCTGTGTTCCTCTTGTGTCATGGTGTTTCTGTCTCCTTCTTGTATGTTTCCCAGAGCGTTTCTGCCGCGCCCGAAAGTTCACAGAGAGCGGTAATCGTCGCTGCCGGAGCATTTGCCCGCCCAAACCCATATGCTGCATGGATAAAGGGGATCGCAGCGATCCGGCAGGCTTCTTCATCCATCGCCGTGTCTCCGACGTAGAATGCGTCCTCCAACCCGTTTCGCTCCATCAAAAAGCGAATGTTCTCGCCCTTTGGCTTTCCGGTGCGCCCGTAGCACTCGATGTCGCGAATCCACTGCCCAAGGTGGCACGAGGAGAGCAAGACCTCAATGTATCCCGTCTGGCAGTTGCTCACAATGTAGAGCTCCCAGTTTTTGGAAAGATTTTCCAATACCTCGCGCACACCCGGATAGAGCGTTCCGGGATGGTCGGCAAGGTATTCGTTCTCGTATTCCATGCACTGGTTCATGATTCTGGTGCGAAGTTCTGCGTCTACTTTTGGAAGCATCATTCGCCCAAGCTCATCCATCGTATGTCCCATGTAGCGGTACATCTCTTCTGTCGTGATCTGACGGTTCACCTGCGGGTACTGAGAAAGCACCTCGTTCCACGCCTGCGTCACCTGCGGGCCGGAATCCCACAGCGTTCCGTCCACATCAAAAATGATTCCTCTTCTCATTGCGGGATCTCCTTTCCGTCCCAGTGTCTGCGAAGTAGTTCCGGGTAGGCTTCCAGGTGCGCATAATCGTTAAACCGCTCCACGGTAAAATGTCCCGCCGCATCCACGGAAAGCTCCGTGACGCTGCAATTCTCCAGCGAAACGGCAAGCGCGCGCCATCTGGCAAGATCCATCCCCAAAATATGTGCCGCAACGGAGCGAATCACCCCGCCGTGCGTCACAACAGCAACGGACTGCTCATCCCCCGCCGCGATCTCCTCAAGCACCGGAAAGGCGCGCCGAATCACGTCCGCAGCGCACTCTCCGCCCGGATACGCAATGTCGCGCTCCATCTTTGCCTGTTCCCGCTTAAAATCAGCGAATTGTTCGGAAATCTCGCGGTCGGAAAGACCTTCCAGCTCTCCAAAGCAGATCTCGCGAAGCTCTGGGCGCACGATGTGCTCCACGTTCCAGTAAAGGTTTGCCGCCTGAGCCGTCTGCACTGCCCGCGTCAGATCGCTCGAATAGACGACTTGAATCTTTTGGGGAACGAGCCGCTCGCCCACAAGAGCCGCCTGGCGAAATCCTTCGGGAGCGAGATCCACGTTCACGTTGCACAGTGCGCTGCTCTGGCGGCCGTGCCGAATCAGATAAATCTTCATCATTTCCTCCGCCTTAGTTCTTAAACGAGTGGATGGGAGCCGGGATTCTTCCGCCTCTTGTCACAAACTTCTCGCAGGAGAAATTGTTGACCGGGATCACGGGCGCGTAACCCAAAAGTCCACCAAACTGCGCCACCTCGCCGACCTTCTTTCCAATGACTGGGATCAAACGAACCGCCGTCGTCTTCTGATTGATCATGCCGATCGCCGCCTCATCCGCGATGATTCCGGAGAGGGTTGCGGCAGAGGTATCGCCCGGAATCGCGATCATGTCCAGTCCAACGGAGCAGACGCAGGTCATTGCCTCTAATTTCTCCATCGTGAGCGCGCCCTCGGTCACGGCGTCAATCATGCCCTGGTCTTCGCTGACCGGAATGAACGCGCCGCTAAGACCGCCGACGTAGGAGGAAGCCATCACGCCGCCCTTTTTGACCTGGTCATTTAACATGGCAAGCGCGGCCGTGGTTCCCGGCGCACCCACACGCTCCAAGCCGATTTCTTCCAGAATCTCCGCCACGCTATCTCCCACTGCCGGGGTCGGTGCAAGTGACAAGTCAATGATTCCAAAGGGGATTCCCATGCGTCTGGACGCTTCCTGAGCCACCAGCTGACCGACGCGCGTGATCTTAAACGCCGTCTTCTTGATCGTCTCGCACAGCACCTCAAAGTTCTCGCCGCGCACCTTCTCCAAGGCGACTTTCACCACGCCGGGGCCGCTGACGCCCACGTTGATGATGGCGTCCGCCTCTGTCACACCGTGAAACGCACCTGCCATAAAGGGGTTGTCATCCGGAGCATTGCAAAAGACGACGAGCTTTGCACAGCCCAGACTGTCGTTGTCCGCTGTCGCAAGTGCCGTCTCACGCACAATCCGTCCCATCAATTCCACCGCGTCCATGTTCAGTCCCGTCTTTGTGGAGCCGACGTTGACGGAACTGCACACGCGCTCCGTCTCCTTGAGTGCCTGCGGAATCGAGAGAATCAAGTTTTTCTCCGCCGTCGTCATGCCCTTGCTCACAAGTGCCGAGTAGCCTCCGATGAAGTTGACTCCGACTTCCTTTGCCGCGCGGTCTAAGGTCTTTGCGATGCTCACAAAATCCTCCGGGCTCTTGCACGCCGCACCGCCAACCAGAGCGATCGGGGTGACGGAAATGCGCTTGTTGACGATCGGAATCCCAAAATCGCGCTCAATCGCGGTTCCCGTTGCAACCAGCTCCTTTGCAAGCGTCGTGATCTTCTCGTAAATCTTCTCGTTGACTCTTGCAAGGTCGCTGTCCGCGCAGTCGAGCAGACTGATTCCCAGTGTGATCGTTCGTACATCGAGCTTTTCATGCTCAATCATATTGTTGGTCTCGTTGACCTCGTATCGGTTAATCATGCTTGCTCCTTCCCTCTTCCGATTTAGATGCGGTGCATTTTCGTGAAAATTTCCTCGCGCTGAATCTTGACTGTAACGCCGATTTCATTTCCAACTTTTTCTAATTCGACTGCAATCTCTCCAAAGTCTTCCTGTGCGCCGGAGACGTCCACGATCATCATCATGTTGAAGAAATCCTGCACAATGGTCTGGGAAATGTCTAAGATGTTGATGTGATGGTCTGCCAGATAAGTGCAAACCTTTGCGATAATTCCCACGGTGTCTTTTCCCACTACGGTGATAATTGCCTTGCTCATATCGAATCTCCTTTTCTTATAACTCGACTATCTCGCTCATCCGATCCCGCCCGGCAATGGAGATGGCAAAATCCGCCGCCCCGTAAGGCGTATCCGAATCGTCAATCTCCTGTCGAACCGTCTCGTAGGCGAGTGCCTCGTAGTTGTTCTCCCGGCTCAGATGTCCCAGGAATATTTTCTGAATGCGATCGTGTAAAATCTCGCTCAAAAGCCGCCCCGCACTCTCGTTTGAGAGATGCCCGTGATCGCCCAGAATCCGCTGTTTTAACTGGTACGGATACGGCCCACTCTCCAGCATCCGCACATCGTGATTGGACTCCAAAAGAACGGCGTCAAGCCCCTGCAAATGATCCGTGATATAGGAATCGTAATGTCCCATATCTGTCGCCACCGCAACGCTTTTTTCGGCGCATCCGACGCGGTACGCCACGGGATCTGCCGCATCGTGGTCAATCGAAAACGGCTCCATGGTCATATCTTCGATGGAAAATCTCTCGTCCGGGCGCACGACGCGCAAAAGTTCCGGGTCACAGTTGACGAGAAGTCCCTTCTCTTCCAGTGCCTGAAACGTCTTCTGTGTCGCGTAGATCGGCAGGTGACATTTCTTCGTAAAGACGCGAAGTCCCTGCACATGATCGGAGTGTTCGTGCGTGATTAAGATCGCGCTCACGTCCTCCTCTTTTAACCCAATGTCGTGTAATCCTTGCACGATTCGCTTGTTGCTGATTCCGGCGTCCACCAAGATGTGTGTCCGCTCTGAGCCTATGTAGATGCAATTTCCGCTGCTTCCGCTGGCGATGCTTGCCATTCTCATGCCTGTTATTCCTCTCGGTCTCGTAAAATCAAATCCCGCACCTGTTTTCTAGTCGATTCCGGGCTGTCGTTGTTGTCGATCACATCCGTGGCAAATGCACGAAATGCCGCATCATCTGCCTGACTCGCAATCATATCTTCACAGCGAGTCCGATCGTACCCGCGCCCCTTCATCAACCGCTCGATGCGGTGTTCCTTCGAGGTATAAACATACCACATTTCCCCGCACTTGTCACGAAATTCTTCTTCCAAAACCGCTGCCTCCACAGCGATCAACTCCCGATCAGAAGCCGCAATCCGGCGGGAAATCTCCTCCCAGGCCGGCGGATGCGTCAAATCATCCACCGCCTTTTTGACCGCTGCATCGGAAAAGAGAATCCTTGCCATCGCCGGGCGGTCAATCTCCCCATTCACGTCAAGAATCTCTCTTCCGAGCAATCCAACTACCGCCTCAAAGCAGGGCTTTTTCGGCTCCATCAACTCGCGCGCCACCAAATCTGCCTGAATCACCTGTGCGTGAAACGCTTCCTCCAAGACGGAAAGGACGCAGCTTTTTCCCGCGCCCACGCCGCCGACAATCCCGATTACTCGTTTCATCTTCTGCCCCCTACTTTGCCTCGAACCAGGACGCGCCCACCTTGGCGTCCACCTCAAGCGGCACAAGAAGCGTCATCGCCTCCCGCATCTGCGTCTCCAGAAGCTCCTTCACCGCGTCCACCTCGTCAAGAGCCGTTTCCACCAACAGTTCATCGTGAATCTGAAGCACGATGCGCGATTTAAGGTTTTGCTTTCGCAATTCGCGATCCACACGGATCATGGCAATCTTCATAATGTCCGCCGCCGTTCCCTGAATCGGAGAGTTCATGGCAACGCGCTCTCCGAATTGACGCTGGTTAAAGTTTGCAGATTTCAATTCCGGTATCGGGCGTCTTCTCCCACAAAGCGTGCTCACCCAGCCCTGCTCCTTTGCCTGCGCCACCAATCCGTCAAGGAAGGTCTTTACGCCGGGATACGTCCGAAAGTATTGCTCAATATACTCGGCTGCCTCTTTTCGGGAAATGCTCAAGTCCTCGCTCAGTCCAAACGCGCTCAGACCGTAGACAATTCCAAAGTTGACCGCCTTTGCGTTTCTTCTAAGAAGCGGCGTGACCTCTGGAAGCGGCACATGAAAGACCTGAGAAGCGGTGATCGCATGAATATCCTGCGCCTCTTTGTACGCCGCAACGAGCCGCTCATCCGCCGACATATGGGCGAGGATTCTCAGCTCAATCTGGGAATAGTCCGCATCCACAAACACACACCCGTCTTTCGGGACAAAGACTTTTCGGATCTCGCGCCCAAGCTGCGTGCGAACGGGAATGTTTTGAAGATTCGGCTCCGTGCTGCTGATTCGCCCGGTCGCCGTGATCGTCTGGTTGAAATGCCCATGGATTCGTCCGTCCGCGCCAATGTAAGAGCCAAGTCCCTCCGCATAGGTGGAGTAGAGCTTCGTAAATTGGCGATAATCCAGGATTTTTTGCACCACCGGATAGTCGGGCGCGAGTTTTTCGAGAACCTCTGCCGCCGTGGAATACCCCGTCTTTGTCTTCTTGCCGCCGGGAAGCCCCATCTGCTCAAACAAAACCTCTCCAAGCTGCCTGGGAGAGTTGATGTTAAACGTTTTCCCCGTATCGTGATAAATCTCCTGCTCAATCACATCAATCTGCGCCTTTAAGCGCGCTCCGTATTGGCGAAGTTCCTCCCGCTCCACACGCACGCCCTCATACTCCATCGCAAACAGACTGTAAATGAGCGGCATCTCGATCTCCTCAAAGAGTGTCTGCATCCCGGTCTGCTTTAACTCCCGCTCAAACACCGACGCGCAGGAGTACGCCACAAAGCTCTGGCAGCCCGCCCAGAAAACTCCCTGCTCCTCTCCTTTTGCCACCCGCTCCACTGGATCCTGCTTTCCAAAGAGGTCTGTCTTTGAGGGAAGTTCGAGTTTTAAGAAATCGTTTGCCAGCTCGTGATACTGGTATGAGTCCTTTAAGGGATTGAGTAAATACCCAGCCACGCCCGCATCAAACACTGGCCCGTCCCAGGGAAGAGAAAGAAGTGGAAGAAGCGACTTTAAGTCGAGTACCCAGGTTCGCTTTCCCTCGCCCCGATTCTCACACAACCGTCTTGCCTGATCGCAAAGCCACTTTGAAGTCATTCCATCCCCGGTCAGGATACAAAAGACCGTCTCTCCAAAGCAGAGGGAGAGCGCGACTGCCTCTTGTTTTTCGCTTCTTGCCTTCTCTCCGGTCTGAAATGCCTCCACGCCGTCAAAGGAGAAGGAGAGCTGACACGGCTCCTCAGCTGCATCGCTCTCACACGCCCCGGCAATCACCTGCAAGCCTACAAACGGAGCCTGCATTGCCTGAAGGAGGATTTCCTGTGCAAATGCCTTCTCCCGAACAAGCTGTATGCGATCGAGCGCGCCTCGGTCGGTTGCCTGTGCTTTTTCATCCATGCCGTCAAGCATTTCCCCGATTGCAGCCGCCTCCCAGTCAATGGTCGCAGGCTCTTCTGGAAGATTCTTAGGAATACTTTCGACCACCGCACATTCGCGAACTGCCGCACCTTCGCTCGTGACAGAAAGTTCCAAAACCTGCACGCCCTGCGGCATTTCCCCCGTCTTTTCGGCATTTCCTGTAAGCACACAGACGGACGCTCCTTTTGATTCGGCAGTTGCCGCAAGACTTGCGATTGTCTGTTTCGAGTCCGCCAAAAGCGCGCGCGTTTGAAATTCTTCTTCCAGAAGTTTGCGAATCTCAAGAAATCCTTCGCGCTCTCCCTCCGTCTCCCAGACTGCGATCGCGTGCGTTGCCTGCGTGTTTTTGAGCGTTGCAAAAAGGACGTTCAAGAAGCCACTCACCACATTGGCGCGGCGTCCCTGCCCGTCCATGGATTCCGGTACGCCAAAAAAGACGCGCTTCAAAAGACGCCCGGCGTCAATCAATACGAGTTTTTCCATGTTGCTAGTTCCTTTCCGGCATCAGGTGATCCAGAATCGCAGCTGCAAGAGCAGCACCGTCAGCACCGCCCAGAAGCAGAGCGTGTTCATGGCGTAACGAGCATTTTCCAGAAGGCGCACCGTGTGCACCCTCTGTCTGGAAAGCTCTAACGCTGTCTCCAGCGCGCCTTTGATGTTGAAGTTTCCGCTCCCGGCATCCAGCTGACGGATTCCCAGATCCACCGTGAAATATATTTCTAATTCTTCCCTGCACTCTTTGCAAGTATCAATGTGTTTTAAAAATTCCTCCAGCTCCTCGTCTGAGATGTCCCCGTTGATATAGGGCATCACAAGACGCTGTGCCTGCGTACAGGTCATAAGAAGCACCTCCCATCCGAGCGGCTCTTACTTCGTTCCAAAGATCCGATCTCCGGCATCGCCAAGACCGGGGCAGATATACGCGTCCTCGTTCAGGCAGCGATCCAGATGTCCCACATAGATCTGAATGTCGGGATGCGCCTTGCTCAACCGCTCCAGTCCTTCGGGCGCGGCAATGATCGCCATAAACTTGATCTTCTTTCCGCCATGCTGCTTGATAAAATCCACGGCAGCAACGGCAGAACCGCCGGTCGCAAGCATGGGATCCGTGACCACAATCGTTCTCTCGTCGATCGGATCAGGCAGCTTGCAATAATACTCGTGCGGCTCGTGAGTCGTCTCATCGCGGTAGAGTCCAATATGACCTACTTTAGCGCTGGGAACGAGTGCCAAAATGCCGTTTACCATTCCCAGTCCCGCGCGCAGGATCGGAACAACCGCCAACTTGCGTCCGGCAAGCATCGGGGTCTTGCACGTCTCGATCGGAGTCTCCACCTCCACATCCTGCAAGGGAAGGTCGCGAAGTGCCTCGTATCCCATCAGCATCGCGATCTCCTCGATCAGAGCGCGAAACTCGTTCGTTCCCGTCTTTTTATCTCTCAAAATAGAGATCTTGTGCTGAATTAAGGGGTGATTAAATACCATAACTTGTTCCATCATTTTTCATCCTTTTCTTTGTGTTATTCCTTACTTGGTTGTCGGGTCAAATGTCACAATCACATAATCTCCCAGCGCGTGAGAGACGGGAATCGAGAAGCAGATACTTCCCTGTTTTTCAAAGCTGAACGACTCCGGCCAGACTCCGTCTACTTTCAGGGGGAAATCCGCCTCATTAAACATCTGCGTCCAGTCTTCCAAACTCAGCTGTTCGCGCTCATTGAGAACCGCCTGTGTCTGCTCGCCGTTTAATCCTTCAAATTGCACGTCCTCGCTCAGAAGATACCCAGCCATCGTGTAGGCGTCCGTCAAATCATTAAATCCAACGTCCTCTCCCTGCATCAAGTCCACGGTGTTGGAGAAGAAAACGTTTGTCGGGTGCGCCGCGCCGTTCGCGTTCCACAGACCGGTGTACGTCGCTGTGATCCGCTTTCGATCCACGGAAATGACTTTGCAGGTGATTTCTACGCTGTCTTTCTCCTCATCCACGCCGTTGACACTCAAAAATGAGAGCGCGTTCTTCTTTAAGAGGTCGTTGACTTTCTGCATCATCGCCTCATCACTCATCTGTTCGACGACCGGATATTGGATCGAAACTTTCCCGTTCTGGTACGTCTCAGTAGAAGCGGTGACGCTTGCTGTCTGTGCCGCACTTGTCTGAGGCGCGCTCGTCTGTGCCTGCGTTTCCTTTGACTGGGCAGTCGTCTCAAGCGGTGCTTCCTGATGAATCGTGGAAATGTCGAGTTTATCCGGCGATTTTCTCAAAAGCAGCCCCGCTGCTGCCCCGCCAATCACAATCACAGCCGCCGCAGCTCCAATGCAAACCTTCTGTGTGGTGTTCATATTGTCGTCCTCCCTATTTAGTCAAGTCTTTTTTCCTTGTTTTTCAAGGATTTTTTAGTTCCA
>Cebus_capucinus_imitator_PRJNA485217_SSR096__coassemble_323_pt1 | contig 25328 bp, 20 predicted proteins | sample Cebus_capucinus_imitator_PRJNA485217_SSR096__metabat2_high_PE_003 | metagenome-assembled genome bin Cebus_capucinus_imitator_PRJNA485217_SSR096 | reverse complement strand
TACGTTCCGCTGTCTGAGATGTTCGGATACTCCACGGATCTGCGTTCCAGAACGCAGGGACGCGGCAACTATTCCATGTTCTTTGAGCGGTATGAGCCCGTGCCGAAGAGCGTACAGGAAAAGGTGCTCTCCGATCACAAAAAATAGGCTTGTAAATCGTCTTAAAATAGAATATAATGATAGACAGCCTAAAAACTATAGAAGTCCGCGGTTCGCGGACGCAAATTAAGGAGGACGTTTAAAAATGGCAAAGGCTAAATTCGAGAGAAGCAAGACCCATTGTAACATCGGTACCATCGGCCACGTTGACCATGGTAAGACCACTTTAACCGCAGCTATCACCAAGGTTCTGGCTGAGAGAGTTCCCGGCAACGCAAAGGTTGATTTCGAGAACATCGATAAGGCTCCCGAGGAGAGAGAGCGTGGAATCACCATCTCTACCGCACACGTTGAGTATCAGACTGCTAACAGACACTATGCTCACGTTGACTGCCCCGGACATGCTGACTACGTTAAGAACATGATCACCGGTGCTGCTCAGATGGACGGCGCAATCCTGGTTGTTGCTGCTACTGACGGTGTTATGGCTCAGACCAGAGAGCACATCCTGCTGTCTCGTCAGGTAGGCGTTCCCTATATCGTAGTATTCATGAACAAGTGCGATATGGTTGACGATCCTGAGCTGCTGGAGCTGGTAGACATGGAGATCCGTGAGCTGCTGAACGAGTACGAGTTCCCCGGCGATGATACTCCTATCATTCAGGGTTCCGCTCTGAAGGCTCTGGAAGATCCCATGGGCGAGTGGGGCGACAAGGTTATGGAACTGATGGACGCTGTTGACAGCTGGGTTCCCGATCCTGTTCGTGACACTGATAAGCCCTTCCTGATGCCCGTTGAGGACGTATTCACCATCACTGGCCGTGGTACCGTTGCTACCGGTCGTGTAGAGCGTGGTACTCTGAACCTGAACGACGAGGTTGAGATCGTTGGTATCCACGAGGAGATCAAGAAGACCGTTGTTACCGGTATCGAGATGTTCCGTAAGCTGCTGGATCAGGCTCAGGCTGGTGATAACATCGGTGCTCTGCTGCGTGGTGTTCAGAGAACTGAGATCGAGCGTGGACAGTGCCTGTGCAAGCCCGGTTCCGTAAAGTGCCACAACAAGTTCACCGCTCAGGTGTACGTTCTGACCAAGGACGAGGGTGGCCGTCATACTCCTTTCTTCAACAACTATCGTCCTCAGTTCTACTTCAGAACTACCGACGTTACCGGCGTTTGCGAACTGCCCGAGGGTGTTGAGATGTGTATGCCTGGCGACAACGTAGAGATGACCGTTGAGCTGATCCATCCCGTAGCTATGGAGCAGGGTCTGCGTTTCGCTATCCGTGAGGGTGGCCGTACCGTTGGATCTGGCCGTGTAGTTTCCATCATCGAGTAATTTTACTTGATCTTACCTTCTGCTGTGGCAGAAGAACTTATAAATAATCAGGTATCAGAGATACCGTAGTTGTCCAAGCGCAAGAAGCCCCGGAGACCTTTTGGTTCCGGGGCTTCTTTATTTCATAGGACACAATGTCCTATGAAACAAAAAAACGTGGGACACACGGGGTTAGCTCGTTGATACTCGGAGCAGTAGCGTCGTTGAGCGAGAAGTCCCCACCTCCACTGGAAAGTCATCCAGTGAATGATTTTTCGGTAGGTGGCGGGAGCAAGTCACTTGTTCATCTGTTTACTAGAATAAAATGAGGAAAAAAGAAAATGAACAAAACGTGGATCAAACTGGCAGCACGGTTGGGATTGATTGTGTTGGGAAATCTGATGTATGCTCTGGCTGTGGTGATGTTTATCGTGCCAAACGGGCTGATTACCGGGGGAACGACGGGGCTTGCCCTCTTTTTCTACCGGACGGCAGGAATCCCCATCAGCCTGTTCGTCTCTGTCTTCAACATTTCCATGTTCCTGATCGGAACTTGGACTCTTGGAAAAACATTTGCTCTCACCACCGTGGTGAGCACCGTGATTTATCCCCTGCTTTTGGAAATTCTGGGGCGACTCCCCATCCCAAAGATGATTCTTGAGGAGCGTGTGGTCGCCGTCATCTACGCTGGGTGTCTCATCGGCGCGGGAATCGGAGTGGTGATGCGCGCGGGCGGCTCCACCGGAGGCATGGACATTCCCGCCTTAATCCTCAAAAAACTCAAAAACATCAACGTCTCTGTGACGATCTATCTGTGCGACTGCGTGATTCTCGCGCTTCAGATGGCAACGGATGCGGACTCTCATGCGATTCTCTATGGGTTATTGCTGATTGCCGTTTATACCATTGTGCTTGATAAGGTTTACCGTGGAAAAGAGCCGGAAAATGTGCTATCATAGAAGGTATAGTTTTCCGGGGAAATGCTCCGGAAAGCGAAGAACAGGAAAGCAGAAAGGATAGACACCAATGAGCTTGATTGTAAAGAAATTTGGGGGAACCTCGGTGGCGGACGCAACGTGTATCCGTCGCGTCGCGGGCATTATCACGGACGCATACCGGGAAGGAAATCAGGTGGTTGTGGTGCTGAGCGCCCAAGGGGACACCACCGACGACCTGATTGAGAAGGCAAAGGAGATCAATCCGAACGCCTCGGCAAGAGAGATGGATATGCTTCTCTCGACCGGAGAGCAGATCTCCGTGGCACTGTGCGCGATGGCGATTGAGAAGATGGGGTATCCCGTGATCTCCCTGACCGGACGTCAGGCAGGAATCATCACAAACACTCGCTCCATGAACGCGCGAATCAAGCGGATCGACACAGAGCGAATCCGTGCGGAACTGGACAGCCGCAGAATCGTCATCGTCACCGGCTTCCAGGGATTTGACCGAAACGACAACATCACCACGCTCGGAAGAGGCGGTTCCGACACCTCGGCAGTCGCGCTTGCAGCCGCCTTGCACGCGGATCTGTGTCAGATCTACACGGATGTGGACGGCGTTTACACCGCAGATCCCAGAATCGTAAAGACGGCGCGTAAACTCGACGAAGTGACCTACAACGAGATGCTGGAACTTGCGACACTCGGCGCGCAGGTGCTTCACAACCGCTCCGTGGAGCTTGCAAAAAAATACAATGTCAATCTGGAGGTGCTCTCAAGTTTTTCTGGGCATCCGGGAACAAAGGTCAAGGAGGCAACCAAGAAAATGGAGAAGACTTACATCAGCAGTGTGGCAAAAGACACCGACATCGCAAGACTGGCACTTCTGGGCGTTCCAAACGAGACCGGAACCTCGTTCAAGGTGTTCGAGCTTTTGGCAAGATACGGAATCAACGTGGACATCATTCTTCAGGGAATCGGACATGAGGGCAGAAAAGACATCTGCTTTACTGTTGCAAAGAAAGACCTGGAGAAGGCAAAAGAACTCCTGGAAGAGCAGAAAGATCGAATCCAATACGGAGAGCTTGAAACCAACGACGATGTGGCAAAAGTCTCCGTTGTAGGAGCTGGAATGATCGGAAGTCCGGGCGTTGCCGCAAAGCTCTTTGAGGCACTCTACGACGCCGGAATCAATATCAATATGATTTCTACAAGCGAGATCAAGATTTCCGTCCTGGTTGATAGGAAAAATGCCGATGCCGCTGTGCAGGCAATTCATGATAAGTTCTTCCCTATGTAAGAAATAGGAAAAAACTTTCGGCTATTTTACCAAACATAACTTGAATTTCAGGCGGATAACAGATATAATTATTATCGGATATTTTTTGTTTCACGCAGTAAAATACTTTTATGGAGGAACTGCATTATGAGTAATTCAGCACAAACTTCAGCAGGCAGACGGATTACGCAGCTGCTTGATGAAAACAGTTTTGTTGAAGTCGGTGCATATATCACCGCAAGAAGCACGGACTTTAACATGACTGAGCAGGAGACGCCTGCGGACGGTGTGGTAACTGGCTATGGTACCATCGAGGGCTGCCTGGTGTATGTATACAGCCAGGATGCGTCCGTGATGGGCGGTTCCATGGGGGAGATGCACGCCAAGAAGATTTCCAATATCTATGCAATGGCGATGAAGATGGGTGCGCCGGTTGTCGGTCTGATCGACTGTGCCGGACTGCGCCTTCAGGAAGCGACCGACGCGCTCAACGGCTTTGGTCAGATGTATCTGAACCAGACCATGGCTTCTGGCGTGATTCCTCAGATCTCTGCGATCTTTGGAACCTGCGGCGGCGGTATGGCGGTTTCCGCAGCAATCACCGACTTTACCTTTATGGAGGAGAAGTCCGCGAAACTGTTTGTGAACGCTCCCAACACGATCAACAACAACTACACTGCAAAGTGTGACACCGCGAGTGCGAAGTTCCAGAGCGAGGAAGCTGGTCTGGTTGACTTTACCGGCGACGAGGAGACCATCCTCTCTGAGATTCGCAAGCTCGTTTCCATCCTGCCCGCAAACAACGAGGACGACATGTCCTATGACGAGTGCCAGGATGATTTAAACCGGATGTGCCCGGTTCTGGAAAATGCACAGAGCGGCGCGGCTGCCCTGGCAGAGATTTCCGACAACCACTTCTTTATGGAAGTGAAGAAAGACTACGCGTCCGATATGACCGTTGGATTTATCCGCTTAAACGGCAACACCGTTGGCTGCGTGGCAAACAACGGCGAGGACGCAGTATTGACCGCAGCCGGATGCGACAAGGCGGCAGACTTCATCAGCTTCTGCGACGCTTTCAACATTCCTGTCCTTACTCTGGCAAATGTCAAAGGATACCAGGCGAGCAAGTGCACTGAGAAGAAGATTGCAAAGGCAGCAGGCCGTCTGACCTACGCTTACGCAAATGCGAGCGTGCCCAAGGTTACGGTTGTGACCAAGGAGGCATTCGGAAGCGCGTACCTGACCATGGGCAGCAAGTCCATCGGCGCGGATCTCGTTTACGCTTGGGAGCACGCTGTGATCGGCATGATGAATCCCGCGGAGGCAGTCAAGATCATGTACGCCGCTGAGATCGAGAAGGCAGACGATGCCGTGTCCTTCATCAACGAGAAGGCAGGCGAGTACACCGCACTTCAGTCGAGCGCGCTGGCAGCCGCCAAGAGAGGATATATCGACGACATTATTAAGGCAGAAGAGACCCGTCAGCGGGTGATCGCAGCCTTTGAGATGCTGTTCACAAAGAGAGAGGACCGTCCGTCTAAAAAGCATGGCACGGTTTAGAGAGAGGTGACAGGTATATGAAACGATTATTGAGACGTGCGGCAGCCATGTTTCTGACAGCGGTCTGCCTGATGAGCCTGTCAGTCAGCACCGTGTTTGCAGAGACCGAGGCAAAGGTCTCCACCGAGGGCACGGACGTCACGGATTCCACGATCGCAAACGCCGCCATTCAACAGGCACTCAGCCTGCTCAACTTCAGCGAAGAGCAGCTGATTACCAATCACGCGATGTACGCGATGCAGGGAGATGAGACCACTGCCGAACTGTTGGAAGACCTTCTGGCAGCAAAGCAGGAGTACGGAAAGTTTCGCGCCATCAAAGTCGAAGAGGCAAAGGTGGTACAGCTTGAGGACGGAACTTACACCGTGATCATCCCGATTCAATTTAACGACGGCGCAGTCAACTATGCGCTCAACATCAACACCGTTACCGGACAGATGCTGGTAGACTTCCAGGCTTCCGGCGATGCGAGTGAGAACCAGAGCATGGCAGAGAAGTTGAGAGACGGCGGCGTGTACTCCGCATTCGGACTCGTGACCGTGTTCGCCGTTTTGATCTGCATCAGCCTGCTGATCTATTGCTTCAAGTACATCCACAAGTTGGATGAGGAGAAGGCGGACAAAGTTCCCGAAGCAGCACCCGCTCCCGTGGCAGTGGCCGCTCCGGTGGAAGCAGCTCCCATGGAGCTTGAGGATGAGAACCTGATCGACGATACGGAGCTTCTTCTGCTGATCACCACCGCTTTGGCGGCATACAACGAGACTCCGTCCAACGGACTGAAGGTGCGCTCCATCCGCCGTGCCCGCGATTCCAAGTGGAAACGGGCGTAACGTTACAAACGATATTATTGGGAAAATTTAGGAGGGAATTACCATGAAGAATTATACAATTACGATCAATGGAAAAGTATATGCAGTCACCGTAGAAGAGGGCATCACTGGCGGCGTTGTTCAGGCAGCAGCACCTGCACCCGCAGCAGCACCCGCTCCCGCAGCAGCACCTGCTCCCGCAGCAGCACCCGCTCCCGCAGCAGCACCCGCTCCCGTTCCGGCACCTGCTCCCAAGGCAGCACCCGCTGGAAGTGCAGGCTCTGTGAAGGTTTCCGCTCCCATGCCCGGCAAGGTCGTAGGCGTGAAGGCTTCCGTTGGACAGGCTGTAAAGAAGGGTGAGGCAATCCTGATTCTTGAGGCAATGAAGATGGAGAACGACATCGTGGCTCCTCAGGACGGAACCATCGCAAGCATCAACGTTTCCACCGGAGATTCCGTAGAGTCCGGCGCAGTACTTGCAACTCTGAACTAATTGCTTGATTGGGGGTCAGGGGAAGGGGTCTTCTGACCCCCTGGATGGAGGGGTGATAGGTATGGATTTTTATAGTATTATGCTCAACCTCCGCGACCAGATGGCATTTTTCCACCTGAGCTACGGAAACTATATCATGATTGGGGTTGCATTGCTTTTCTTATGGCTTGCAATCAAAAAAGGGTTTGAACCACTTTTATTGATTCCGATCTCGTTCGGTATGCTGCTCGTCAACATTTACCCGGAGATCATGTACTCGCCGGAAGAGACGTCAAACGGCGTCGGCGGACTGCTCTGGTACTTCTTCCAGATGGATAAGTGGAGCATTCTGCCTTCCCTGATCTTTATGGGCGTGGGAGCCATGACGGACTTTGGTCCGTTGATTGCAAACCCGGCCAGCTTCCTGATGGGAGCTGCCGCACAGCTTGGAATCTACATGGCGTACTTTTTGGCGATTTTCCTGGGATTTAACGGAGCAGAGGCAGCCGCAATCTCCATCATCGGCGGTGCGGACGGTCCGACTTCCCTGTTCCTTTGCAGCAAGCTGGGGCAGACCCAGATTATGGGACCCATTGCCGTGGCAGCGTACTCCTACATGGCACTCGTTCCCATCATTCAGCCGCCGGTCATGAAACTTCTGACCACGGAGAAAGAGCGCGCAATCAAGATGGAGCAGCTGCGCCCCGTTTCCAAGCTGGAGAAGATTCTCTTCCCCATCGTGGTGACGATTGTAGTCTGCCTGGTTCTTCCTTCCACCGCTCCGCTTGTCGGTATGTTGATGCTTGGAAACCTCTTCCGTGAGAGTGGCGTGGTCAAGCAGCTGATGGAAACTGCCTCCAACGCCATGATGTACATCGTGGTAATTTTGCTTGGAACTTCCGTCGGAGCGACGACGAGCGCGGAGGCATTCTTAAATGTCACCACCTTAAAGATCGTGTTCCTCGGACTGGTGGCATTTATCTTCGGAACCGCCGGAGGCGTGCTTCTTGGCAAGCTTTTATGCAAGGTGACGGGCGGCAAGATCAACCCGTTAATCGGATCCGCGGGCGTTTCCGCCGTTCCCATGGCAGCCCGTGTCTCCCAGAAAGTCGGCTCCGAGACCGATCCCACTAACTTCCTGCTCATGCACGCCATGGGTCCCAACGTTGCGGGCGTAATCGGAACCGCTGTTGCGGCAGGCGCGTTTATGGCAGTTTTTGGAGTATAAGATGATACTGAATATTTAGGAGGTTTATAAACTATGGCTGAGATAGAGAAAAAGCCGGTAAAGATTGTGGAGACCGTCCTTCGTGACGCTCACCAGTCTTTGATGGCGACCAGAATGACCACCGAGCAGATGCTCCCCATTATAGAGACCATGGATCAGGTCGGCTATCATGCGGTAGAGTGCTGGGGCGGAGCAACCTTTGACGCCTGCCTGCGCTTCTTAAAAGAAGATCCCTGGGAGCGTTTGAGAAAGCTCAGAGACGGCTTTAAGAATACCAAGTTACAGATGCTTTTCCGTGGACAGAACATTCTGGGTTACAACCACTACGCAGACGATGTGGTAGAGTACTTCGTTCAGAAGTCCATCGCAAACGGAATCGACATCATCCGTATCTTTGACTGCTTAAACGATATCCGCAACCTGGAGACCGCAGTCAAGGCGACAAAGAAAGAGAATGGTCATGCACAGATCGCACTGTGCTACACCCTGGGCGAAGTCTATACCATGGATTATTGGAAGAACATCGCCAGAAGAATCGAGGAGATGGGCGCGGATTCCCTGTGCATCAAGGACATGGCAGGTCTGCTGACTCCTTACGAGGCAGAGAAGCTGGTGAAGGCTCTGAAGGAGGGAACTTCCCTTCCGATCGACCTGCACACGCACTACACCTCCGGCGTTGCTTCCATGACTTACATGAAGGCAGTTGAGGCAGGATGCGACATCATCGACACCGCAATCTCCCCGCTGTCCATGGGTACGAGCCAGCCCGCAACCGAGGTTCTCGTTGAGACCTTCAAGGGCACTCCTTACGACACGGGTCTGGATCAGGAGAAGCTGGCAAAGATTGCCAATCATTTCCAGCCGGTTCGTGAGCAGGCGATGAAGTCCGGACTGCTCAACCCCAAGGTTCTTGCCGTAAACATCAAGACCTTGCAGTATCAGGTTCCCGGCGGAATGCTCTCCAACCTGGTCAACCAGTTAAAAGAGGCAGGACAGGAAGACAAGTACCAGCAGGTACTGGAGGAGATTCCGAGAGTCCGCAAAGATTTCGGCGAGCCGCCTCTGGTAACTCCTTCCTCTCAGATCGTTGGAACACAGGCCGTGTTAAACGTACTGACCGGAGAGCGTTACAAGATGGTTCCCAAGGAGTCCAAGAAGATCATGCTGGGCGAGTTCGGTCAGACCCCAATGCCGGTCAACGCCGAGGTTCAGAAGAAGATCATCGGCTCCGAGACCCCGATCACTTGCAGACCCGCAGACCTGATCAAGCCTCAGCTTGCAGACTTCGAGAAGGAGTGCAAGCAGTGGGTACAGCAGCCTGAGGACGTATTGAGCTACGCTCTGTTCCCGCAGGTTGCAAAGGACTTCTTCATCTACCGTGATGCACAGCAGACGAAGATCGACCAGACCGTTGCAGACAAAAAGAGCGGCGCGTATCCCGTATAAGTGTAATTTGTAAAGTCGCCACCACCCGTTTTGCGGGTGGTGGCGACTTATTGCGTTTTATTATTTCGTTCCAAGAAGTGCGCGCAGCGCGGCGTCCACGTCGAGCATTCCTCCGGTGAGCACCTTGCCGGAGAGCGTATCGAGCGGGTGAACCGAGGAGAGAATGGCGTTTTTGACCTGGGAGAGCGTGGCGGTGGGAGTTGCCGAGTAGAGCAGAGCCGCCGCCCCTGTTACCATGGGAGCCGCCATCGAGGTTCCGCTCATGTACGCGTACTTTCCGTCCGCACAGGTGCTTAAAATATACACGCCGGGCGCGGCAAGATCCACGCTCTGCACACCAAAGTTGGAACTCTCGTCGAGGTTTCCGTCAAACATCAGGTTCGCGACTGTGAGCACGTTGTCGTAGGGAAGGCTTGCAGGAAAGACGGCGTTTTTATCAATGTCATATCCCACGCTGTTGGCGTCCCCGTTTCCCGCAGCAACCACAAAGAGCATCTTCGAGTCCTTGATCGCCTTTGCGATTGTCTCGTCCGAGTGGGTGGAACCAAAACTCAGGTTGCAGATGGAAGCTCCGTTTGCCTGTGCGTAGTGGATTGCGTCAAGCACTGCCTGCGTGTCGCCCTTGCCCTCGGACGTGCCAAGTGCCTTGATTGGCATGATTTTCACATAAGTATTGTCGGAAATTCCTGCGATTCCACCGTTTCCGCGCGTGGCGGCGATGGTTCCGGCTCCGTGTGTGCCGTGGTTGTCGTCGCTTCCCGTGTAGACGGAATTGTTGTTGTCAAAAAAGTTCCAGCCGTTCACATCATCCACATAGCCGTTGCCGTCATTGTCGATCCCGTCCCCGGCAATCTCATCCGAGTTGACCCAGATCGCATCCTTCAGATCCGGGTGCGTGATGTCGATTCCTGTGTCGATCACGGCGACGATTATTTCTCGCTTTTGTTCCAGCGCGTCATACTGCTTCCAGGCAGGCTGAATATTGATGTCGATTCCGGCGACCGCGTCCGTGGAGGAAGTGGCAAAGTTTCCGGGTCCGATGGGCGGAAGCGCGACTTGATCGACTGCCCCGTTCTCATCGCGGTGCACATAGATGGAGTCGAGCGAGTCAATGTTGAGATATTTTTGCGTGCGCCGGATACGCCCGTTGTTTTTGAGTGCCCATTGGTAATCCGCCATCTCGTCCGCTGCGGAGAGGTTGTCCAGTCCGGGACCGACCTCAAAGGCGCGGTAGGTAGTTGGCTGTGATGCCAGGACAGTGGAATAAGGGAGAACGGCAGACTCCAGCCCAAGGATCGCTCCAAGGACAGCTGCCGAAAACAATTTCATGGATCGTCTCATAGTAAAAGTCTCCTGCATATGATACCCTATCATACCACATTCGTGGGAAAAAAATGTGAACTCTTTAGAAAAAAACTCTTACAATATCTTGACAGAAGAAGAAAAAATTTTCTATGATGGGAGAAAACAAAGCCGAAAAAGGAGAAATGCGATGCAGGGAGATTTTCTGACCAGAATCCGGTCAGCCTATAATCAATTTACAAAGGCAGAAAAGAAGGTGGCAGACTTTATCCTCGAAGATCCGGGGCGCGTTCTTTTTCTGTCCATCTCTGGGCTGGCGGAGGCGGCAGGTGTGGGGGACACGAGCGTCTTTCGTTTCTGCCGCACGCTGGAGCTCTCCGGCTATCAGGAATTTAAGATGAAATTGAGCCTGAGCCTAAATGAGGGGGAGGACGGGCTTGACCAATTTGCGGGCAAGAAAGTCGCACTCACGGACGGATTCGCCCAGGTCGCGCAAAAAGTGCTCGCCGCAAACGTGGAAACGTTGAATGAAACGTACTCTCTGCTCGATGAGGCAGCATTTTCCCGCGCCGTAGAAATCTTAAACGCGGCGGATTCGATCTGGTTTTTCGGAGTCGGGGGCAGTATGCTCACCGCGATGAAGGCGATGAACAAGTTTTTGCGTATCGAGCCAAAGGTGCGGGCATTGCCGGATACGCATATGCAGGCGATGGCGGCTGCTGTGATGAAGGAAAATGACGCGGCAGTGATCTTCTCGCACTCCGGGGCGACAAAAGACACGATCCATGTGGCGCAGCTTGCAAAAAAAGCGGGCGCGCAAGTGATCTGCGTGACCCGCTTTGTGAAATCTCCGCTCACGGCATTTTCCGATGTGACACTGCTGTCCGGGGCGAACGAAGGCCCGTTTCAGAGCGGTTCTGCCTCTGCCGAGGTGAGCCAGATGTTTCTCATTGACCTGCTCTATACGGAGTATTACCGCCGATACTTTAAGCGGTGCAGCGCGTGCAACGAGAAATCGGCGGAATCCGTGATGGAGCGGTTAGTTTAACTTCCAGATGTCGCGGTTGTACTCCTCGATCGTGCGGTCGGAGGAGAAGTAACCCGCCTGGCTGATGTTGACGAGCATCTTCTGTGCCCATGCCGTGCGGTTCTCATAGTCCGCAAACGCCTGATCCTTGGCGCGGCAATACGCCTCAAAGTCTGGGAAGGTCATAAACCAGTCTTTCTTTAACAGCTCGTTGTAGAGTCTTGTCAGGTTCTCCTCGCAGCCGACTGCCATGGTCTGAGGGCCAACGATAAAGTCAACGGCAGCTTTGAGTGCCTCGTCCTCCTCGTAATACTCCTTGGAGCAGTAGTCGGCTCTCTTGTAGCGGTCGATGACGGTCTGGCTGGAATCGCCAAAGACGTAGATGTTGTCCGCGCCGACGAGGTCGTGGATCTCCACATTGGCTCCGTCCATGGTTCCGAGCGTCACCGCGCCGTTGAGCATAAACTTCATGTTGCCGGTTCCACTTGCCTCTTTGGAGGCGAGAGAGATCTGCTCGGAGATGTCGCAGGCAGGGATCAGCTTCTGTGCGAACGATACGTTGTAGTTTGGAACCATCACAACGTTCAGGTAAGGACGCACGTCGGGATCATTTGCAATAATCTCCTGAAGGCAGAGGATGAGGTGAATGATGTCCTTTGCGATCGTGTAGGCGGGAGCTGCCTTTGCGCCAAAGATTGCGGTGATCGGCGTGGTGGGCTTCTTGCCTGCCTTGATCTCCTGATACTTGCGGATCAGGTAGAGCGCGTTCATCTGCTGACGCTTGTACTCGTGCAGACGCTTGATCTGAATGTCAAAGATCGAGCGCGGGTCCACGCAGACTCCGGTGGTGCGTTCCAGATATTCGGCAAGATCCTGCTTGCAAGCATCCTTGACTGCGAGCAGCTGTCCAAGAACTTTTGCATTTTTCAAGAACTTCTCATTCTGTAACTTCGTCAAAGCCATGGCATCTTTCTTAAAATCTTCCCCGATCAATTCCTCAATCAGACTTGCAAGGCGCGGGTTGCACTGAAGCAGCCAGCGGCGGAAGGTGATGCCGTTCGTCTTGTTGTTGAACTTCTCCGGATAGAGCTTGTAGAAGTTGTGCAGCTCGGTATCTTCCAAAATCTGGGTGTGCAGGGAGGCAACACCGTTGACCGAGAAGCCGTAGTGGATGTCAATGTGCGCCATGTGGACGCGCTCGTCCTTGTCGATGATGTGGACGGTGGGATCGTCAAAGCGGCGGCGCACCTTGTCGTCGAGGATCTCGATGATCGGGATCAGCTGCGGAACGGCTTCCTTTAAGTAGTCCATGGGCCAGGTCTCCAGAGCTTCTGCGAGAATGGTGTGGTTGGTGTAGGCGCAGACCTTGGAGACGATCTCGATTGCCTCATCCATCTCAAAGCCGTGCTCCGTGTTTAAGAGGCGAATCAATTCCGGAATCACCATAGTCGGGTGCGTGTCGTTGATCTGGACGACGGCGTAGTCGGCAAGGTCGTGCAGGTTGCTTCCGCGGGAAACCGCCTCGTCAAGAATCAGGCGGGCAGCATTTGCCACCATAAAATATTGCTGGTAGATACGCAGGACGCGTCCGGCGCGGTCACTGTCGTCGGGGTAGAGAAAGAGCGTCAGGTTCTCCTTGATGTCGGTCTTATCAAAGTCGATTCCCTCGGTCACGATGCTCTCGTTGACGCTTTCCACATCAAACAGGTGCAGAAGACCGGAACCGCTCTCGTATCCGGTCACGTCAATGTCGTACATTCTGGAGACGAGGTTGAAACCGCGGTAGGGGATGGTGTAGGTCACATCCGTCGGAGTCAGCCAGGACGCGGACTCAATCCAGGGGTTTGGCTCCTCGCACTGTTTGTTTTTCTCGAAGATCTGCTTGAACAGACCAAAATGGTAGCACAGACCGACGCCGTCTCCGGGAAGTCCCAGGGTGGCGATGGAGTCTAAAAAGCAGGCGGCAAGGCGTCCAAGACCGCCGTTTCCAAGGGAAGGCTCTGGCTCCAGCTCCTCAAGCGCGGTAAGGTCGTGACCGTTTGCGGCGAGCAGAGCTTCCACTTCGCTGCGGATTCCAAGGTTGATGAGGTTGTTGGAGAGCAATTTTCCGATCAAAAACTCCGCGGAGATGTAGTAGAGCTTTTTCTTTCCGACGGGAGTCGGATTCTTTCGCGCCATCTCTTTTGTCAGGCTCATCAGCGCGTGGTAGAGCTCGTGGTCGGAACAGTCTTTTAAGGATTTACCCGCAAGTACGGTGAGTTTTTCTTCTAAGTTCATTTGGATGTCTCCTCTCGATTCTGAGATATTTAATATTATAACCTCTTTTTTCTGGGAAATGCTTGCAGAATATGAGGAAAATATTGTACAATACGATCATCTGGGAGGTATTTATGCGAGGAGAAGAGCATTACCGGGAGCGCAAAGAGCACGGCGAGAAGAATTTTCCGTTTAATATCTATCCTTGCTGTATTCCGGTGGACTTTCCGAGTGTGGGAATCCATTGGCACAGCGAGATGGAATTGATTGTAATCAAAAAGGGGAGGGGGATTGTAAAGGCAGATCTCGCCCCTTTTTTTGTGCAGGCGGGCGAAGCGGTTGTCGTCTTTCCGGGGCAGCTGCACGGACTGTTCGGGATCGGTGGGGAGCGGATGGAGTATGAAAACATCATCTTTCAGCCGGGCCTTCTCTTCGGGCAGGCGGACGAGGTGACGACAAGTTTTTTGCTGCCGTTTCTGGCGGAGGGAAGGCAGGCGGCCGTCCACATCCGAGCGGAGAGTCCGGGGTACGCGCAATTTATGGAGTGCGTGCGCGTGATGGACGCGATGGGGCAGGAGAAGCCCTACGGCTATCAGCTGGCGATCAAGGGCGCACTCTTTGGATGTCTGTTTGAGATTCTCTTACACTACCGGCAGGATACTTCCGAGGAAGGGCGAAAGCACCGGGAGAAACTCAAAGAGCTGCTCTCGTTTGTCGAGAAGCACTACGGGGAGCCGATCAGTGTGGAACAGGCTGCCGCGATGTGCTTTTACAGCAAGTCCCACTTTATGAAATTCTTTCGCCAAAATATGGGAACTTCCTTCATCGAGTATGTGAATGACTACCGGTTAAGCCATGCCGCCGGGCTGCTTGGCACGACGACAACGAGTGTGACGCAGATTGCCCAGCAGTGCGGATTTGATAATATTTCTTATTTTAACCGGATCTTTCGGCGAAAATACAATATGGCACCACTTACCTATCGCAAGTCGCTTGTCATTCGCACATCGGTGTGATACGATGTTACAAGATTAACGATACTGACAAGATCAGGGGGAAAAAGCAATGAGAGAATGCGGAGTGCTGCTTCCGGTTTCGAGTCTTCCGTCCAAGTACGGGATCGGAGGATTTTCAAAAGAAGCATATGAATTTGTGGACAAATTACACGAGGCGGGACAGTCGTGGTGGCAGATTCTGCCTTTGGGCCCGACCGGATACGGGGATTCGCCCTATCAATCCTTTTCCTCGTTTGCGATCAATCCGTATTTTATTGACCCGGACGCACTCAAAGAAGAGGGACTCTTGACGGAGCGCGAGTGTAAGGCGGCGGCAAAAGGCTGGGACGCACGCCGGGTGGATTATGGAAAACTTTACCAGGAACGATTTGAACTTTTGCGAAAGGCATACAAACGCTTTCAGAAGAAGGCACAGCCGGATTGGCAGTTCATGATTCGTCCGACCACGCAGGAGTATTGCTTCTACATGGCACTCAAGAACCACTTTGGCGGCAAGAGCTGGCGGCTCTGGGAGGATGAGATTCAGTCCAGAAATCCGATGGTGATGATGGAGTATGAGAAGCTCCTGGAGGACGACATTTGTTTTTACAAATTCTTACAGATTAAGGCAGAGGAGCAGTGGGAGAAGTTAAAACTCTACGCCAACATGAAGGGTATAAAGATCATCGGCGACATCCCGATCTATGTGGCGATGGACAGCGCGGATGCGTGGGCATACCCGGAACTGTTCCAATTTGACGACTTTTTGATTCCGCAGGGCGTTGCGGGCTGTCCGCCGGATGCGTTCTCCGCAACTGGTCAGCTCTGGGGCAATCCGCTTTACAACTGGAAATACCACAAAAAGACGATGTACGCTTGGTGGCTTGACCGCGTGTCGTATTGTATGGGACTCTACGATCTGGTGCGAATCGACCATTTCCGCGGTTTTGATTCTTACTACTCAATTCCCTTTGGCGACCCCACGGCAAAGTACGGACACTGGGAGAAGGGACCGGGGATGGATCTGTTCCGCGCGTTGGAGGAGCATTTCCGCGGAGAACTCCCCATCATTGCCGAGGATCTGGGAATGTTGACCCCGTCTGTGCATGAGCTTTTGGAAAAGACTGGATTTCCGGGGATGAAAGTGCTGGAGTTTGCGTTCACGGCAGGCGAGCAGAGCAGCTATCTTCCAAGCTATTATCCGGAAAATTGCGTGGTCTATACCGGAACGCACGACAACGATACGGTAAATGGGTGGTACCGCCAATTAAACATCGAAGACCGGGAGTTTGCAAGAGAGTATGCCGGGATTGAGTGTGAGACGGACGAAAATGTTCACTGGGCATTTATCCGGCTCGCATTGATGAGCAAGGCAAAACTTGCGATCATTCCGATGCAGGACTATCTGGGACTTGGAAGCGAGGCGCGGATCAATCAGCCCGCAACGCTTGGGAATAACTGGACGTGGAGAATGCTGCCCGATGAGTTTGACGGGGAGCTTGCGCGCAAATGCCGCCGGATGGCGCAGATCTACGGCCGTTTCCCGGTAGATTCCGAGGAAAATGATAAAATTTCCTCATAAAATGAGGAGACCCCGGCAGGTTGCCCTGCCAGGGTAATTATGAAAAATCTATGTGCATTTTAACTAATTGGCTCAGTTGCTTTGTTTGTTTTGCTATACGAATAATACAAAGTAAATATGAATAAATTATGAACTCAAGGTAAAATTATTGTGACAAGTGACCATGGAAAGGAGACAGAGGATGGAAGAAGCGATGAAGAAGACAACGATGGTGATCGGACACAGGAACCCGGATACGGATTCCATCTGCTCCGCGATCTGTTACGCGAACTTAAAGCAGAAGATCACCGGTGAGGAGTATGTGGCGGCGAGAGCCGGACACGTCAACGGCGAGACGCAATTTGTGCTCGATTACTTTGGCGTGGAAGCTCCGCGCCTGGTGGAGGACGTGCGTACTCAGGTCAAGGACATTGAGATCCGAAAAACGGAGGGCGTATCGGAGACCATCTCGCTGAAAAAGGCGTGGAACATCATGCAGGAGAACAACGTGGTGACGATCCCGGCGGTGCGAGAGGACGGCTCTCTGGAAGGACTGATTACAGTCGGCGACATCACAAAGACCTACATGAACATTTACGACAGCTCCATCCTCTCAAAGGCAAACACTAGCTACGCAAACATCATTGAGACGCTGGAGGCGAGCCTGATTGTGGGCGATGAGAACGGATACTTTGACTCCGGAAAGGTGTTGGTTGCCGCCGCAAACCCCGATTTGATGGAGTATTACATTGAGCCGCATGATTTGGTAATTCTTGGAAACCGCTACGAGTCTCAGCTGTGCGCTATCGAGATGGGCGCGGCGTGCATCATCGTCTGCGAGGGCGCGGCAGTCTCCCGCACGATTCAAAAGATCGCGCAGGATCGCGGAACGACGGTGATTGCGACGGCATACGACACCTACACCGTTGCGCGTTTGATCAACCAGTCCATGCCCATCCGTTTCTTCCTCACAAGAGAGCACCTCATCAACTTCAACAGTGAGGACTACATTGACGAGATCAAGGACGTGATGGCGAGCAAACGCCACCGGGATTTCCCGATTCTTGATAAAGAAGGCAGATACCAGGGCATGATCTCGCGCAGAAACCTGCTGGGTTCGCGCGGAAAGCGTCTGATCATGGTCGATCACAACGAGAAGAATCAGGCGGTTGCAGGCGTTGAGGAGGCGCAGATTCTAGAGATCATCGACCACCATCGCCTGGGAACGGTTCAGACCGTATCTCCGGTATTCTTCCGCAACCAGCCGCTGGGCTGCACCGCCACCATCATTTTCCAGATGTATCAGGAAAACAACGTGGAGATCGAAAAGCACATTGCGGGTCTTCTGTGCAGTGCGATTATCTCCGATACGCTGCTGTTCCGTTCTCCGACCTGTACGCCGGTGGACGAGCGCGCGGCGAGAAAATTGGCGCAGATTGCGGAGATTGATATTGAAAAGTATGCGATTCAGATGTTCTCTGCTGGAAGCAACTTAAAGGGCAAGACGGACGAGGAGATCTTCTATCAGGACTTCAAGCGGTTCAGCGCGGGTAAGACTGCATTTGCCGTGGGACAGATCACATCCTTAGATGGGGAAGAGTTAAAGGCTCTGGAGCCGAGACTTCTCGCCTATATGCAGAAGGTGGTGGATAAGACGGAGCTTGATATGGTGTTCTTTATGCTCACCAATATTCTCACCGAGTCCACGGCACTTCTGTGCGAAGGCCCCGGCGCGGTTCAGCTTGCGGCGCGCGCCTTCCATCAGGATGCGGAGCAGATCAACGCCGCGGGAATGCCGATCGTAAACCTGCCCGGCGTGGTCTCCAGAAAGAAACAGCTGATTCCGGAGCTGACGCTGGCAGAGCAGGCGTAATAGATGAGAGAGAGGAACAAGGATTTAATGGAGAAAATGTACTGGAAGCCGGGAAATATGCTCTATCCGCTGCCGGTTGTCATGGTTAGCTGCGCCAGAGAGGGCGAGCGGCCAAACATCATCACCGTGGCGTGGGCAGGAACCGTGTGCACCAACCCGGCGATGGTGAGCATTTCCGTGAGAAAGGAACGCCACTCCTACGACATCTTGATGGAGAGCAAGGAATATGTGATCAACCTGGTCAACCGTCCGCTGGTGCGCGCAACCGACTATTGTGGCGTGCGCTCTGGGCGCGATGTGGATAAGTTTCAGGAGATGAAGCTGACGCCGCTTGCGTCGCGCTTTGTGAAAGCACCGGGGATTGCCGAGAGTCCGGTCAACATCGAGTGTCAGGTCACGCAGACGATGGATCTGGGAAGCCACACGATGTTTCTGGCAAAGGTTGTCGGGGTGACGGTGGACGGAAAACATATGGACGCAAAAGGAAAATTTAATCTCAATGAGTCCGGGCTTGTGACGTACTCCCACGGCGAGTATTACAGCCTTGGAGAAAAACTCGGAACGTTCGGCTATTCGGTGAAGAAGCAGAATGGGAGGAAGAGAAAATGAAGTCAAATATTACTATGATCGGGATGCCCTCGTCCGGAAAGAGCACGGTGGGCGTGCTCTTGGCAAAGCGGTTGGGATATTCCTTTGTGGACGTGGACATCGTGATTCAGGAGAAAGAAAAACGCCTCTTAAAAGAGATCATCGCGGATGAGGGGCTTGACGGCTTTCTTGCCGTGGAAAACCGCATCAATGCAGGGCTTGACGTGAAAAACTCCGTCATCGCGCCCGGCGGAAGCGTGATCTACGGTGAGGAGGCGATGGCGCACCTGAAAGAGATCAGCGAGATCGTCTACTTAAAGATGAGTTATGAGGAGCTGGAAAAGCGTGTGGGAAATGTGAAGGATCGCGGCGTTGCCTTAAAACCGGGTATGACACTGCGCGACCTGTATAACGAGCGCGTTCCGTACTATGAGCGTTACGCCGACATCACGATTGACGAGGAAGGTCTCACCATCGGCGAGACCGTAGATCGGTTACGGAAGCTGATTGAGGATTCCCTCTAACTTTTTCTGCGTGCCCTCGGTCTGTGTCTGGGCAGCTGCCTCGGAAGAAGCCTTTGCGGCTTCCTCGGAGGCATTTGTTTTTTCCCACTCTTCCTTTGTGGGGAGAGTCGAAATCCGGGAGATTGCCTGACTCAGACGGTTGGAGTACGTCGCCTCATCCGGGTCGCCGGAGACGAGTGAGAGCTTGCTAATGGCGTCCTGAGCGAGCGATTGGGCATCATCCGATTGATAGGCGAGCTCCTCGACCGCCTCCAATGCCTGCAAAAATTCGTTCTTTCGCGTCTCTTTTTCGAGTTCTTCCCGCTGGCGGGCAGCTTCTTCATCCGCCTGCTTCTGTGCCTTTTCTTCCTCGACTTTTTTCTGTTCCTCGTACCTGGAGATCGTGTCGCTCATCTGGGAGATAATCTCCTCAAACTCTGCGTGTTTGCTTTCCGCGCGCTCCAGCAAATCCTGACGCACATCGGGGTCGTCAAGAAGCGGAACTTTTGCAATGATGGTCTTGTAGCGATTCGTCACATCGTAGGTATCTTCCACACTTGCGATCGTTTTTGCCTCAAATTCCTCGACGAGAGTGCTTGCCTCCTCAGTCAGCTGCGCTTGCTCCTTCTCGTAAAGCGATTGCTCGGCGCGCAGGGAAGCCGTCTTGCTGAAATAGTCGGTCACACCCGTCTTTTCGTCGGCGCGCCGTTCCACGGATTGCGGGGCAATCCAGTCCATGGGAAGCAGGTCTTCGTGAATCCGATCCATCGTATTTTTCCAGATTTTTCCTGTATAAGTATTTCCATACACACCCGGCATACTTCTTGGGATGTCGTATCCCACCCAGACCGCGCTCGTGTAGTAGCGGGTGTAACCGCAAAACCAGGTGTCGCGGCTGTCGTTTGCCGTTCCGGTCTTGGCGGCAGCTGGCATATCATTTGCAAGGGCAAGTCCGCGCCCCGTTCCGTAGGACGTATCAAGCGTTCCTTTTAGGATGTCTGTGATCAGAAATGCCGTGTCGTCGCGGTAAACCTGAATTGCCGATTCTTTGCGGTCTTTGAGCAGATCGCCGTCGTGCTCGTGAACCAGACCCGTGATGCAGGTTCGATCGTTGTAGACGCCGCCATTTGCCAAAGTACTGTATCCCTTCGCCATATCGACGACGCGAAGCCCCTTGGTAAAGCCGCCGATGCTGATTGCGGGGACGTCGTTGTCAATGTAGGAGATCTTTTGAAATTGCATTTTCCCAAGGTAACTCAGACCGTACTCCACGCCGATGTCCTCAAGTACCTGCCAGGCGACGGTGTTTAAGCTGCGGTTGAGTGCCTCTCGGACGGTGACATTTCCATAGTAATGGCGTCCGCTGTTGGAAGGTCCATTTTCCCACTTGTGATCGTTGACGATTCGTGTCGGATAATATTCGCCCGTGTCAAATGCGGGAGCGTAGTCCAGAAGCGGCTTGATCGTGCTTCCGGGCTGTCTTGCACTCAGATAAGCGCGGTTGTAGGCATCGTCCGTGCCGCGTCCGCCGACAATCGCGACGACGTAGTTTGTCTTGTTATCGACGATCACTCCAGCTCCCTGAAGCGCGAACTTGCCATTTTCCTGAAGCTCCGTGTAGCCAGAGAGCGTCTCATCAATCTCGCTCTGAAGCACCTGCTGAAGAGAGCTGTCGAGGGAGGTGTAGATGGAAAATCCGCCGGCGCGGATTCGGTCGGACGCGTCTGAGTAGGCGGCGTCATAGCGCGCCATATAGGAGTCGTAATCGTCCTTGTCGGAGAAGGTGTATTGGAACTGGAAATTGTCGCGCCGCAGCAGTTCCAACGCCGCGCAGTGGATGGCGTAGCTGCTCTGGTAGTTCTCATTCGTCCCTTCCGTCTCCGTCTGCACCACGGTGAGAGGCATGGCAATGGCAGCCGCATAATCCTCATCCGAGAGGTATCCGACTTCATTCATACTTTTGAGAACATTGTTTCGTTTTTCCAGGGAAGCATCGTGGTGTGTGACCGGGTCAAATGCCGACGGGCTGTTGGAAATGCCGACGAGTGTGGCAGCTTCCCAGACCGTAAGATCCTCGGCCTCTTTTCCGAAGTAATAGCGGCTTGCCGCCTGCACCCCGTAACATTGATGACCGTAAAAATTCGTATTACAATAAAACTCCATAATATCTGCTTTGGAGTATTTCTTCTCGATCTCAGGGGCTAAGAGAATTTCCGTGATTTTTCTTGTGAAGGTTCGTTCCTGCGTCAGATAGGTGTTTTTCACGACTTGCTGCGTGATGGTGCTGCCGCCCTGGGTGACGTGGCCGCCGTGGCGGATGAGCGCGAGACCTGCGCGAAACGTTGCGATCCAGTCCACTCCGGTATGCGTCTTGAAGCGGCGGTCTTCCTGCGCGATGTAGGCATTTTGCAGGTTCATGCTGATGTGGGCGATGGGAACGTACTCATAATGTCCGGCATTGATCAGCCCGATTTGGTTGCCGTCCTTGTCGTAGATGACGGTGTCGCTGAGCATGGAAAAATCGCTGCGCTCCATCTGAGCCAGCTTGTCGTAAGCCATCTCCTTGCACTTGTCGATCTCTGGCTTTAACTTGATAAAGACGACAAGCCCGACCAGGCAGCAGCCGATTACGCCCACTGCGAGCAGGGTAAAGATGACGTGAAAGATCCGTGCTTTTTTTCTGGTGTCAATCATGTTGCGTTATCCTCCGTAAAAAACCGTGGGTATCGCGTCTATTATAACAAAAGGTGCGGGAAAATGCCAGAGGGGAAGCGTCGCTTTGCTTCTTGTGAGATGAGAATGAGAGTGATATACTAGATTCATCTTGAGATGATGGAGGCAGCTATGGAGAGAGAACAACTCGCGCTGGAGATTGTCCGGCGATTGAAAGAAGAGTACCCGGATGCAGGATGTACGCTCGATTATGACCAGGCTTGGAAATTACTGGTAAGTGTGCGGCTTGCGGCGCAGTGCACGGATGCGCGCGTCAACGTGGTCGTGGAGGATTTATATAAGAAGTTTCCCGATGTGAACGCGCTGGCAGAGGCGACGCCGGAGGAGATTGAGGAGATTGTGCGTCCCTGCGGTCTGGGAAAGAGCAAGGCGCGGGATATCAGTGCCTGTATGAAAATGATTCGGGATGAGTATGATGGCAAAGTCCCGGATGATTTCAACGAGCTGTTAAAGTTGCCTGGTGTGGGGAGAAAAAGTGCGAACCTGATTATGGGCGACGTCTTTGGGAAACCTGCGATTGTGACGGACACGCATTGCATCCGTCTGGTCAACCGTATGGGACTTGTGGATGGAATCAAAGAGCCAAAGAAGGTGGAGATGGCTCTGTGGAAATTGATTCCGCTGGAGGAAGGAAGCGACTTTTGCCACCGATTGGTAATTCATGGAAGAGCCGTCTGCACGGCGAGAACAAAGCCTTATTGCGATCGCTGTTGTCTGAGCGACATTTGCCAGAAGACAGGCGTTGAGGGGGCGAATGTGAAATGAGTTTACAGTTTCTTCACCAATCCACCGCTAAACGGCGCGAGATGATTTTGCACGGAAAGACGGCAAACACATTGCTGATGCTTGCTCTGCCAACGATCATGATGTCGGTGGTGCAATCGCTCTTGCCGCTCTCGGACGGACTGTTTATCAACAACGTGGCGGGAACGCTTGTGGCGAGTGCCGTGACGTACTCCGAGCCGGTCATCAACATCACCACGGCAGTGGCGATGGGACTGAGCGCGGCGGCGATGGCTCTGATTGGGCAGGCAAATGGCACGGGCAATTACGATCGCGTCAAGACGATGGCGGCGCAGGTCGTGGTTTTGGGATTCTTGATGGGCATCTGCGCGGGTCCGGTTCTCGCACTGCTTGCATTTCCCATCAGTGCCTATGTAGACCCGGAGATCTCGCACAACGTCTACCTTTACATCAGTCTGTACGCCTTTGTCTTGCCCTTCTCATTTCTGGAGAGCATTTACAACGCAATTAAAAATGCCACCGGACACCCGGAAGCTACGCTGATCCGAATGGTCATCATGCTGATCTTAAAGATCTGCTTTAATGTGGTCTTTATTGTGTGGTTGGGGCTTGGAATCGTGGGATGCGCCGTGTCGTCGCTGTGTGCGAATATTTTAATCTGCGTGTGGATGTTTTATGAGCTGTTTATCCACGAGAGCGAGGACAAGCTCACGCTTCGCGGATTTCGCTGGGACGGATATTTTGTGAAGAAAATGTTCAAGGTAGGAATCCCGTCCATGCTGACGAGTGCGATGCTCAATCTGGGATTCTTTTTGATCAACAATGAGACGCAAAAATACGGCGCGATTGTCTTAAATGGGCAGGGAATTGCAAGCAACATCACATCCGTGTGCTTTAATCTTCCCTCGTCGTTTGGCTCTGCCGTGACAACGATGGTCAGCATGAACATCGGAGCCGGACAGCCGGGGAAGGCGAAAAAGTCCTGCTTTGTGGGATGTGTGGCGAGTGCCGTGGCAGCGGTCTTTATCATCACGGTTGTGGTGAATCTGTCCACGCATCTGACCGCGCTCTTTACGAGAGAACAGCAAGTGCTCGACATCGCGAATCACGCATTGCACATTTACACTTATTCCGTGGTCGGATTCGGAATCTGCATGGTCATCCAGGGCGCGTTCATCGGTCTTGGAAAGACACGGATCCCGCTTGTGCTGGGAATCCTTAGAATCTGGCTGCTGCGCTACATTTTTATCCTCTTTACGGAGCAATACCTCCTCTACAATTCCGTGTTCTGGGGAAATCTCTTCTCCAACTACATGGCGGCATTGATCTCGATCGTGCTGATCCTGCGGACGAGGTGGGAGTCGGTGCTGGGGGAGTGAGAAAAGAAACGGTAGGAAAAGAAACCTGCCGTTTTTTTATTTCATAGGAAACTGCGTCCTATGAAACAAAAACGCTCCGCTGTGGAGCACACTGCGGCGGATTGGAAGGATGTCGCTCTGGCGATCCGCCGCAGGCGGAGAATCCTGCGAGCAGGATTCTATCATATCTTTTTGAGGTTTTCAAAAAAATTGTAAAATTCGGTTTCCAAATCGAGTGTGTTTCTCCTTTTTATTCAGTAAAGAAGGAAAGGAGGAAGCAAGATGGAAGATATTTTGATTCAGCTGATTCAGTCACAGGGAATCTGGGCGGCTCTTTTTGTATTTTTACTCTTATACACCATCCGAAAGAACGACAAATTAGATGAAGTACAAGAAACCCGAGAAGAAAAGTATCAGCAGTTGTTGCTGGATCTGACGGAGAAACTTTCAATCATCAACAGTGTTTACGATAAGGTAAACAAGATGAGCAGTGGAACTTGAAAAAAATAATTTTTTTAGTTTCAAATTGACTCCCAAATTTCGTTCTTTATAAGTGAGCTTGCAAGTTCAAACAATCAAAAATCTAGGAGGCAGAAAGATGTTATTGAAAAATGGAAGTACAGGAATGCAAGTAAAGCACCTTCAGCAGGCACTGAGAATGATGTGTTGCAGTCCGGGAACAGTCGATTCGATTTATGGTGCAGGCACGCAGGCGGCGGTACAGAAGTTTCAGGAAGAATGGGGACTGGATGTCGATGGAATTGTAGGAGACGATACCTGGAGCTGTCTGGTAAAAGAAATTAAGCCGATTCAGACGGCACTCAAGCAGAAAGGGTTCTATTCCGGTACGATTTCTGGTGTTGCCACAGATAGTACCTACAATGCGGTGATCAATTACCAGAAGAGTCGTGGATTGTCTGCGGATGGTATGGTTGGAGCAGCGACAAGGGCATTTCTGTTTGATACGGATGAAGATGGAAGCATGGAATCTCTTCTTCCACTTACAACCGGAGCAAGAGGAGATTATATTCTGAATTTACAGTATGCTTTGCGGATTCTGTGTTGCAGTCCGGGAAATGCAGACGGTATTTTTGGGGCAAATACTGCAGCGGCAGTGAAAAAATATCAGAATAAGTATGGATTTTCAGAGACTGGTGTGGTCAACCAGGCAACTTGGGATCATCTGAGTGATCAAATTGAAGATATTCAGAGAAGAGTGACCTGCTCCCTCCACCT
>Cebus_capucinus_imitator_PRJNA485217_SSR096__coassemble_319_pt1 | contig 25728 bp, 22 predicted proteins | sample Cebus_capucinus_imitator_PRJNA485217_SSR096__metabat2_high_PE_003 | metagenome-assembled genome bin Cebus_capucinus_imitator_PRJNA485217_SSR096 | reverse complement strand
AATATCGGGATTTGCATCAATTGCGCCCGCGCAATAGCCGTACCCAAACAGGTTCATCGTGTCGTTGGTCATTCCGATGACAATACCGATGTTGTTGGTTTTGGTCGTCAGACCAGCTACATAGCCAACCAGGTAAGACGCCTGTTCCTGACGGAACATCAGGCAAGTTACGTTTGGCAAGTCGATGGTTGCGTCGTCAATGATCGCGAATTTGCTGTCTGGATTTGCCTCAGCAGCCTGTCTGGTTGCGTCTGCCAGCATATAGCCAACGCTGATGATCAGGTCATAATCCTCATCAATAAAGGTTTCAATATTAGGAACGTAGTCCGCATCTGTAGAGGACTCCAGGTAATTTGCCGTAATGCCAAGCTCCTCAGCAGCTCTGCTAAGACCTGCCCAGGAAGACTGGTTGAAAGAACCGTCATTTACACCACCAACGTCTGTAACAAGACCAATCTTAAACTCAGACGCATCTTTTGTCGTTGTCGACGCAGCGTCCTTTGCCTCAGAAGTGCTCTCATCCTGTGTCTTGGAAGCTGCCGCAGTGGTGGTCGATGTGCCGGAGCCGCCGCCACAAGCAGTCAAAGACGCTACCATAGCTGCCGCGAGCACAAATGCAAGTGTTCTTTTTTTCATTTTTTTGTTCTCCTTTTGTTGTATGATATGTAAACTTCGGTATCGCCGAAGAAGTTACTGTTCGCTGCGAATCAGTGCGCGGATCGCCTCCACGCCAGCACGGATCGCCAAATCCGTATCGTGAACCACGGGATTATCCAGTCCGAGTTTTTCGCGTTCCTGGTTTGCCACCACAAGAAAGACTGAACCGGCACGCACATGAAGCGTGCTCGCCGCAACAAAGAGTGCTGCGGACTCCATCTCCGAGGCAAGGCAGCCAAGCCGCTTCCACGCCTCCCACTTGTCCAGAAGCTCGTAGCTGACCGGCATCCGCTCCGGTGCGTGCTGACCATAAAACGCATCCTTGCATTGTACCACGCCCGCGTGATAATTCACGCCAAGCTCCTTTGCCGCAGCCACAAGCGCGTTTGTCACATCCAGGTTTGCAACCGCTGGAAACTCAATCGGAGCATACTCCCTGCTCGTCCCCTCCATTCGGATCGCGCCCGTCGCAATCACGAGATCACCGCTCTTGACCTCTGGCTGCATTCCTCCGCTCGTTCCGACGCGAATAAAGGTATCTGCCCCGCAATTTACCAATTCTTCCATCGCGATCGAGGCAGATGGACCTCCAATTCCCGTGGAAGTAACACTCACCGGCACACCGTCAAGCGTTCCCGTATAAGTAATGTATTCCCGGTTGTCCGCAATCAGCTTTGGATTGTCAAAGTACTTTGCGATCTTTTCACAACGTTTGGGGTCGCCCGGAAGAATAACATAACGTCCCACCTCCCCCTTTCCCACCTGAATGTGGTACTGTTTGCTTGGATCTTCGGAATATTGCATCGTCTTTTCCTCCCTTTTCTGTAATTCTAATTCGCCGCATCCGGTTCGCTATAAAAATAAGATCCCCGGATAAACAGAAGGTTCCATCTCATTCATTTTCTGGTCAATTTGGTTTTTTAATATCTGGTACTGTTCTTTGGTGATGGTGATGTCCCATCCGTCCTTTTGAATCATTCCCTCTGCCTCTAACTCCTTGATCGCCCGCGTGACCGTGCGCTCCGAAAGGTTTGTCATCTCAGAAAAATCCTTTCGGCTCACATACACTCGATAATCTCTGCCATCCGCGTAGGACTCGTAAAAATTAATCAAGATCTGACAAATACGATCGTGCGCGGAAAGCAGCACACAAAGCCGCTCTTTTCTCGCCTGTTCCAGCAAATCGACAATCATAATCTGTGAATGCCTGCGAAGCGCGTCAATATCATTCTTGACCCAAAGTTCAAACCGCTCCCGCGTAATGCGAAGCAACAGGCAATCGTCAATCGCCACAAGACTCGTCTTATAATACTCCATTCCTCCAAGAATTTCCATCACTCCAAACAAATAAACCGGAGAAAAATGAAAAAATCCATACACGGTTTCATGGACACGGTAGTCCACTGCCGAGACGCGACCTTTCAAAAGAACAAACACGCGTTTGGCAGGCTCTCCTTCATTGACAAACGTGGTGCCAGCCGGAATCCGAACCGCCTGAAATTGATCCGTCAACCAGTTCGGAGCACCGCTAAGAGCCGCATCCAGATGTTGCTTTTTTTTCGCATCCAGCTTCTCAATCAGCTCTCTCGCTTCGTACATATGCTCACTCCGTCACTATTTTTTTCTCTGCTTTTGGCTATTTTTTACTATTTTGTATAAAAACGTCCCCTCTTTTCGATTTATTATATCATATTTTGCCATAATATAAAAGGACATATGTCACTTTTAAACCTCTTCTCAAGAAAAAAGAAACGTCAATCAGCAATTTCCCAAGTTCCCCTCATAAAAATGTTTCCGGCACAGTGCCGTGTACTTGTCGTTTCCGCCCATCAGGATCTGGCTTCCGGCGCGGATCACGGTTCCGTTCTCGCTGATTCGCGCATTGCACGACGCCGCCTTACCACACCAACAGACGGTCTTGATCTCCTCAATCACGTCCGCCCACGCCATCAGCCACAAACTCCCCTCAAAAAACTCATGGCGAAAATCGGTGCGAAGCCCGTAGCAGATAACAGGAATCTGCAGATCATCCACAATGTGCACGAGGAAGCGCACCTGTTCTTTGTTGGCAAATTGCGCCTCGTCCACAATGATGCAATCGTAGCGCGAAATCGCCTCATCCGCCATCTGCGTCAGCTCTTCTAACAAGATTCCTTCCTGCGAAAGCCCAATCCGGGAACGAATCGTGCGGTCCCCGTCACGCGAGTCGAGCTTTGGCTTGACTAAGAGCGCGGTCTTTCCCCTTTCTTTATAATTGTACTCCACCATCAACGCGTTTGCCGTCTTGGAACTTCCCATCGCTCCATACCGAAAATACAACTTTGCCATCACATTTCCTCCTATCAATCAGACAAACTCCCAGATACTCACCCGCCGCCCCGAAAGGTAGGCGTCAAACAGCTGCGCCGCAGAGATCTCAATCACCTCGATCGCGGCACAGCCCATTTTCAAAAACAATTCTAAAGATACCTTTTTATTTCTTTCAAACTGCACGTTCTCTGCCGGGAACAGGAACACATTTTTCACCCACCGGATTCCGTGGTCGCGCAAAAACTCCCGGTAAGAAATCTCGTACAGGTATTGCTTTGCGACATCGTTCACGCCGGGATTTCCCTGCAAAGGTTCCTCCTCTTCCAGTTGAAGCGAGTAATACTTGGCGTCAAGAATCACCATCCAGTCCTCCCCGCCGTGATCCATAACCGCCGCAAAGTCCGGTCGAAACGTCTCACCTGCCGTGTGTACCGTTTCCCCCACGCACCATTTTGGCTTCCCGATCAGCTCCTTTAAGGTTTGCCCCGGATCATACCCCGTTGCAAGAGGTGCGCGCATAGGAATCTTTTCCAATTTCCATTCCAGTTGACTTCCAAACACCTCCCGACACGCCTGTTCCCAGACCACATGAAACGAGGACGTTCCAAACAAAAGCCACTCAGACTGCCCGTCAGCCGCAGTCTGCTCCCTGCGAAGATACGCATCCATCGCGCCAAGAAGCATTTGCCCACGCGTGTCGTATTGCACACGCCGTTCCTGCTCTATCCGCGCAAGAACCGTCTCGTGATCTCCGAATGCAAAAAGTTCTTCCTCACTGATCGCCACGCGCTCCAGCTCCAAAAGCTCTGTAAGCCCTGTTTTTTCCAGTTTTTGGGAGCATTGCGTGAGAATGCAGGCGTGAAGCCGCCCCCAATAATCCTTCCCGTCAAATTCCAAGCAGCGCGTGATCGGCTGCGGGTAGTACGCTCCCCTCTCCCCAATCCAAACCGGTGTATTGGCAATCGTTTGCTCCCAGAGAATCTCCCCCTCTCCATCCGGACATCTCATTTCCCGCGCACTTCGGTAGATTCCATGTTCCAGATAATCGGTAAGAAGAAAGAGCATGACCGGCAAAATCCCTCCAAGCTCCTCTCCTTCCCAGATAAACGTTGGCACACATTGCAGACGCGTTCTGGCGTAACGAGATAGCACCTTTAAGACCTGGCGCATCTCCTCCAAGGGTTCTGTCTTCTTGCAAATGTACTTGGGATAAATTTTGAGCACGCAATGTTCAAACACCGCCACCCCGACATACGAAAAGACAAACGCCCTCTGCCCGGCTGTCTTTACGGGCTTCACAATCCCCTCCGCCAAAAGGAACTCAAAAAACCGTACCGCGTCGCGCTCATTCAAGTCAAACATTTGTGCAAGCTCACACGCGCAGACGCGTTCCTGTTCCCGAAAGAACCTTGAAATCATCTCCATCACGATCTCCTCTGCGGCTCGTAGTACGTTTTCACAAAGTCCTGCCCAAAGATTCCAAGACCGATTCGGACAAATGCCGCACAGACCGCAGAATAGCGCGTACAGTCACACCCTTCAAACAGGCGTTTCCGGTGCAGCCGAACCGCATCCTCGTACAGATACATCAAAACCTTACTCTGAAATGCAGAGCAAAACCGCGCCCCGTCCTCTACCATGCCATCCGCATCCGTTCGCAGGACGTTTTGTGAGAGGAAAAACGGACCGATCAGCTTGTCCTCGTTGATCTGACACACAGTTGAGAGCTTTTCGTTGATCGCGCGCCGGAGCGTGTTCCACTCGATCTTCATCGGCTCTTTCCCTCCAAGCTGCGCGTAAATCGGCTGCTTTGGCTCATTTTCATCAATCCCCAGATACTCAAACTCCCACCGCCGCCGAAATGCCGTATCCATCGCAAAAACGCCCTGGTCGGCACTGTTCATCGTCGCCCACAAAAAGAAGTTATTCGGAAGACGCAGCTGTTCATATTGGCGCGCCTCCCCGCCAAGCACCGATGCGAGGTAGTTTCGCATCTCCTCAGAAGTCTGAATCGCGTACTCGCTCACCCCGTTCTCATCACGGTCAAGCAGCTGAAACACATCTCCAAAGACAGCCGCGGCGCGCGCCCGGTTGATCTCCTCGATGATCAAAATATGGGGCTTTGGCGCGTCGGTGCGCGCATTTTGAAGTGCCTTGGCATATAACCTCAGAAACGGACCCGGCACAAAGGCGTAGCGGATCGCATCCCGATCGGAAACCGGCTTATAAGTGCCGACAAATTGTGCGTAAGTGTAATCCGGATGAAACGTCACCCGCTCATACGCTCCGCCTTCCCGCGATAAAAATACTTCGCAGTCCATCTTTAAGCGGTAGCTCTTGCCTGTTCCCGGCGCGCCAAAGACGATCCGGTTCTGCTCATACTTGCTGGTAAGCGGCGTCTGGAAAATGAGCGGGCGCGGTGCGTCCTCCCGCGTGTGGTCATACTTTTCATACAGCTGCATCACCGCGTAAAATTCCGGATAATACCACCCCGCCTCCCTTGCCACGATCGAGAGCTGCCCGCTTCTTCCATACGTCTTTTTGCTGGGACGGATCTTGAGTGCGTTTAGCATATGACGCTGCCAATCCGGTGTGTGAAATCCACTCAATTTGTCAAAACAAACGATGGAGAGGTACTTATGAACCCAACTCAGGTTGTAATAAGTCTTCCCCATCGCCCGTTCTAAGGTATGATCAAGTTGTTCGTAATCGCCCACCGTCACCGGGTTTGACGCTCCAATCAGCTGCGCGCCGATCACAAGCGCGTTTCGGATCTCTCCCCCAATGCGAAGAGCTTCCTCCTCATTGAGAATCCGCGGCTTTTGTGGGCTTCCCGTGACCCATTCCCCGGTGCTCTGTCTCTGAAACAGCCCAAATTTATACGCAGAACCGCCTGCAATGCTTCCAAAGAGCCGTTTTCCCTCCGCGTTTCGCTCCAGCCAATAACACAGACTCGTCCGGTTATCGCCGGATGTATAAAAGAGTGTCTCAAGGAGATGATCCTGCGGAATCTTTAGCAGGCGTTCCGGCGCGTATTGCTGTAAAAATGCTTCCCGCACACTCTCCAGCGCGGTCTTGGAAAACGGAATCTCAATCCCGGTTCTCGCCACAAACTCGCACAGCTGCTGGGCTGCCCGCCGATACTCCCCCAGTTCCCACGCTGCACCGATCCCTGTCTCCATTGTCTCGTCCTTTCTTCCTTTGCACATTTAGCCTTTATTATAGCGAAGATCCTGTGAAAAGACAAGATTTCAAAAATAGAATCATGCTCGCAGATTTCCTATGAAACCAAAAAGACTGGAACGAGAAAGTCCCATTCCAGCCTAGATTTTATTCTCTTGTTTTTACATACCGCTCGTGCGGCATCTCAACTCCCCGATAATGTTTGACCATCACGCCGGGAAGTTTCGTCATTCCGTTTCGTCTGGCTACGTTTTGCGACGGAATATTCGTGTCGCGAATGATGGAGCAGACCTCCTTAGCGTGCAGCACGTCAAACGCGTAATCCATACACGCCCGCGCCGCCTCCGTGGCATATCCCTTGTGCCAGAACTCGCGCCGAAACAGATACCCGACTTCCAGCACCTGTTCGCCGTTCCACTCCTGCATCGTGAGACCGCACTGACCGATCATCTCGCCGCTTTCTTTCAAGACGACTGCCCACGCGCCAAAACCATACGCTTTGTAGCGCGCAATCTGGCGGTCAAGCCATTCGTGTACCATCGCATCGTCAAACGCGCCCGCATAGGCGTACATCGTCTCCTCATCCTTTAATATTTTACATAAATTGTCAAAATCATCTGCTCTCAGCTCTCGAAAAGACAGCCGTTCGGTCTCAAAAATCATGCGTTACGCCACTCCTCTTCTCGTTCTCTTGATCGTCCGATCCATCTCCTCCACCGCATCCTTTGCCTGAGGCGAAAGGTTCTTTGGAACCTCGATCTGGATCGTAACGTATTGATCGCCCTTCTTCTTTGCATCTCTCATGGAGACGATTCCTCTGCCCGCAAGGCGGATCTTACTGCCGCATTGCGTTCCGGCAGGAATCTTGCACGAGACGTCCCCGTAAAGCGTGTGAAATACTGCCTCGCCGCCAAGCACCGCGGTCGCAAACGGAATCCACTCGCTGGTGTAGACGTCCTGTCCTTTTCGCTCAAAACCAGGTCGCTCACCGACGCTTACCGTTAAGAGCAAGTCGCCGTCCGCTCCGCCTCCAACACCGGGATACCCCTTGCCTTTTAAGCGAATCGTCTGCCCGTCTGCGATCCCTGCCGGGATGTGCACCTGGAGATTTTGCGTCGATCCGCTTGCATTGTTGAGTGTGATCACGCGATCCGCGCCAAACGCCGCATCGTCAAAGCTGACTGAAATCTCAGCGTTAAGATCCTCTCCTTGCTGCTGATAGGAACGTCCTCCCGCACCAAAACCGCCAAATCCGCTTCGTTTCGCGCCGCGACTGCCAAACATTTCCCCGAAAATATCTCCAAACGGGTCGCCGTCCGCGCCGCTCTCAAAGTGGAAGGAGTGGAATCCGCCCTGACCCGCGCCAAAGTTTCCAAATCCGCCATTTGATGCGCCTTTCTCTGCCTGTGCGCCGTTTTGGTCAAATGCTGCATGGCCGAATTGATCGTAGAGTTTTCGCTTCTCCTCGTCGCCGAGAACCGAATACGCCTCCGTCACCTCTTTGAACTGTTCTGCCGCCTTGGCATTGCCCGGATTGCTGTCCGGATGGTACTGTTTTGCCAACTTCCGATATGCCTTTTTGATCGCTGCGGCATCCGCGTTTTTCTTCAAACCAAGCACTTCATAATAATCTCTCTTCGTCACTCTTCTCACCCCGTTGTCTTTATTGTTCTATATGATATATAACACGCTGTATCATAAAAGTCAAGAAGCTCTTTTCGGAAATTGAAATCCAAACATTTTTGTGCTATCTTAGATAAGAAATTTTACGAAATGACAGGAGAATGTTTATGAAAATCTTGATTGTACGCCATGCAGATCCCGATTACTCCATCGACTCCCTGACAGAGACCGGGTGGAGAGAAGCCGAACTGTTGTCTCAGCGGCTGACAAAGCTCGACGTTGCGGCATTTTACCAATCTCCCCTTGGTCGGGCGCAGGATACGGCTTCCCTAACGCTTCAGAAGTTAAATCGCACGGCAACCACCTGCGAATGGCTGCGTGAGTTTGCCCCCACCATCCATCGCCCGGATCACGAGACGCCCATCTGTGCCTGGGACTGGCTGCCAGCTGACTGGACGAGAGAGCCGCGTTTTTTTGATCGCGAACATTGGTATGATGTGGATGTGATGCAGGAAGGAAATGTAAAAAAAGAATATCTCTGGGTTTGCAAGGAGCTTGATGCATTGCTCGCCTCCCATGGATATGTGCGGGAGAACGATTATTACCGCGCCGTAAAGCCAAACCGCGACACCATCATCCTCTTTTGCCACTTTGGTGTGGAGTGTGTGCTCCTGAGCCACCTCTTAAACATTTCTCCCATGCAGCTGTGGCACGGCTTCTGTGCAGCTCCATCCTCCGTCACCACCATCGTCACCGAGGAGCGGAGAGAGGGAATCGCATCGTGGCGCACCGGTTCTTTCGGCGACATCAGCCATCTCTACGCGGCAGGGGACAGCCCCTCGTTTGCAGCCCGCTTTTGCGAGACATTTTCCTGCAAAGAGGAGCGTCACGACTGATTACTTGCGGTTGACCACATAGATTCCAAGGCAGACAAGAATCAATGCCGCCAATGCGTTGAGCGAGAGAGCCTGCGCGCTCTCTCCCAGAAAGATTGCTGAGAGCAATACGCCAAACATCGGGTTCATGAACCCAAATACCGTGACGCGGCTAACCGGGTTGTACTTGAGCAGGATTCCCCAGAGTGTGTATGCCACTGCTGAGATCAACGCCATATATAGAAGCAGCACATACGCCGCCACGCTCTGCGCGCCGGAGACATTTCCCCCGAAAATCATGCCAACCGCGATGAGAATCACGCCGCCGAGCATGAATTGATAGCCGCTGAGTGTGACCACATCAAACTCTTTGGAGTAGCGCTTGACGAACGCGCTAGAGAGCGCGTAAAAGATCTGGGCGATAAAGACAAATCCTTCTCCGAGCAGCGATACTTGAAAGAAGCCCTCTCCCACACCGCCGGAGAGGTTCATGACCACGATTCCGGCAAATCCGAGCACGCAGCCAAGGACTTTGCGCGCCGTCAATTTCTCATAGTGAAAGACTAGGCTGGCAAAGAGAATCGCGACAAAGACGTTGCTTCCAGTGATGATCGCACCGTGAACTCCAGTGGCATTTGCCAAACCAATATAGAAAAAAACGTATTGGAGCACGGTCTGCGCCATGGCAAGAGCCAAAATCGGACGCCCCGCGCCTTTTGGCGGCATCACCCAGCGTCTGCTCTGGATGCTGTGAAACAAGATGACAAGAAATCCTGCGAGCAGAAATCTCCAGCCCGCAAAGAGAATAATAGATGCAGGGTCCGCGCTGTCAATGGCAAACAGCTCATATCCGGTCTTGATTGCCGGAGTCGCGCTGCCCCAGAGAAAACAGCAAATCCCTGCAAGAAGTACCACGATCTTTAAATCGGTGAGTTTTTTCATAATATTCCTCCTTTGTGCCATCTAAGCATAGCCAAAGGCGAAAGAATTGTCAAGCGTGTGGTATTTTGCAAGCGACAGCTGTCGGCGCATTGAATAGGAAAAATGTTCTCATCTCCCATTTTTGATGAAAATTCCCACAAAAATCCGTTGACATACGACAGATTTTATGGTATTATCAACCCAGTAAATGGATTGTTACTGGTAATGCAGGCTATACCACTTTGCTATCATGGAAGGATACGTTTTCTTTGGTACAAATGGGTATGGCTTTTTTTGTACCAAATCGAAAAGAGACGAGGAACTTGTCAATGAATGTGGAAAAGGTAATCAACAACAACCTGGTTCGCTCCAGAAACGCAAAGGGCGAAGAAGTTCTCGTGATGGGATGTGGTCTTGGATTTCACAAAAAGCCGGGCGATTTGATTGACAATGCGTTGATCGAGAAAGTTTATGTCGCAAAGACGCCTGCCGATTCCAACCGTCTGACCGCGCTTTTGGAGAAAATTCCCCTGGAACGGATTCAGCTGACTAACGAGATTATCCGTCTTGCGAGTCTGTCTCTTGGAAAAAAGCTGAATGAAAACATCTACTTGACGTTGACCGACCACATCAGCTTTGCCATTGACCGCGCAAACAACGGCATTTTCCTCAAAAACGCGCTTTTGTGGGAGATTCGCAGGTTCTACAACCACGAGTTTCTCATCGGAAAAGAGGCACTCGCCATCATCAAACGGCGAATCGGCGTTGAACTACCAGAAGATGAAGCCGGGTTTATCGCACTTCACTTTGTGAATGCCTCCATGGATCTTGACAGCATGGGGCAGACCACACAGATGACAAAGACGATTCAGAGCATCCTAAACATCGTCCGCTACCACTTTCATGTGGAACTGGACGAGTATTCGCTCCACTATGAACGATTTTTGACGCACTTAAAATTCTTTATTCAGCGTGTCTTCTCCGGTCAGGAGATCGACGATGACGACAAGAATTTTCTGTTGATGCTCAAAGAGCAGTATAAAAGCGAGTACCAATGCGCGCTAAAGATCCGCGATTACATGAAAAAAGAGTTCGGACACGAGCTGACGGAGGACGAGATCATCTATCTCACCGTCCACATCAAGCGCGTGACCACCCCATAGCAAACGGGATTGTTACGTTTCTAAAGAAACGGCTATACCCAGATACAGTGCAGCATCCGTCTGCCCTTGTGTCTGGGTAATTTTTATTTCATAGGAAATTACGTCCTATGAAATAAAAAACTTATCAATTTATTACAAGGAGGTTCTTATGGATTACAAACAGCTTGCACAAGAAATCTTGCAGCACGTTGGCGGGCAGGAAAATGTTGCCTCTCTGACGCACTGTGCGACCCGTCTGCGCTTCAATCTAAAAGACGAAGCAAAGGCAAAAACGGACATTCTCAAGAAGACGAAGGGCGTGATGGGTGTTGTCAGCAGTGGCGGACAGTACCAAATCATCATCGGCAGCGACGTTGCAAATGTATTCAAGGAGATTCAGGCAATCGCATCGTTTGGCGAAAGCAGCGCGAAACCAGCAGCGGACAACCGAAACATCGGAGCGCGCCTGATCGACACGCTCTCCGGCATTTTCACGCCAATTCTTCCCGCCATCACCGGAGCCGGAATGCTCAAAGCTGTTCTTGCACTGATTGTGGCGTTTCATTGGGTGGATAACTCCTCTTCCACCTATCAGGTCTTAAACTTCATGGGTGATGCGGCTTTCTACTTTTTACCGATCTTGCTGGCAAACTCTGCCGCAAAGAAGTTTTCATGCAATCCGTACATGGCAATGATGCTTGGCGGCATCCTGCTTCACCCCAATTTTGTCAGCCTCGTAAACGCTGCAAAGGAAGCTGGCACAGCGGTCACGATCTTTGGGCTTCCCATTTACAAGGCGACCTACTCCTCGTCCGTTGTTCCGATTATCCTGACTGTCTGGCTGATGTCGTATGTGGAGCCGATCGCAGACAAGCTCTCCCCGAAGCCGGTTAAGTTTTTCGTAAAACCGCTGATCACAACGATCGTCACCGGACTTGCCGCTCTGTGTGTCTTAGGTCCCATCGGATACATCATCGGAAACGGCATTGCTGCCGGACTGACCGCAATCGACACGTATTGTAGCTGGCTCGTTCCCGGACTGATCGGTCTTTTCTCCCCGCTGCTTGTCATGACCGGAACGCATTACGGACTGGTACCTGTGGGCATCAACAACCGCATGACGCTGGGATACGACTCCTTTGTAAATCCCGGAATGCTTGCCTCCAACGTCGCTCAGGGCGGAGCCGCGCTTGCCGTTGCCCTGCGTACCAAAAAGGAGGACGTAAAGGCTTTGGCATCCTCTGCCGGAATCACCGCCGTGTGCGGCATCACCGAGCCCGCGCTCTACGGCGTTACCTTAAAGTACCGCTCCGCGCTCTACTCTACCATGGCAGCAGGCGGCATCGCAGGTGTTGTTCTTGGATTCTTGAAGGCGAGAACGTATGCGGGCGGTTCCCCCGGATTCCTCGTGCTTCCCGGCTACATTGGCGGAGACAGCTTAAACAACTTCTACTCCGGTGTTGCCGGAGCGGTTCTAGCCGTTGTCCTGGGCTTTGTCTTCTCCTTTATCTCATTTAAGGAAAATGTTGAGGAAAAAGAGACTGCGCCCGCACCCACAGCCGAGACGCCCGCACCGGAAACATTTGCCTCCTCCCATGCAAACGCTTCCGTGAAAGCACCGATTAGCGGCACTGCCGTCTCCTTAAAAGAAGTGAGCGACCCGACATTTTCCGAGGAAATTCTTGGAAAAGGCGTTGCCATTGTACCAGCCGACGGTCATGTGGTCTCCCCCATCAACGGAACGGTTGTAACCATCTTTGACACGCTTCATGCGATCGGCTTAAAGTCGGACGACGGCGTGGAAGTTCTGATTCACATTGGTCTGGACACCGTAAAACTGGGCGGAAAGCACTTTGTTGCAAGAGCAAAGTCCGGAGATCGAGTCAGTATCGGAACTCCACTCGTTGATTTTGATGTGGACAAAGTAAAGGCAGAAGGTTATGATGTAATTACCCCGGTGATTATCAGCAACTCCTATGAGTACGCAGATGTGCTCGGAGTGACCGGACAGAGCGTGAAGGCTGGAGACAGCCTGATTAAAACCATTCGATAAGAAAGGCGGTAACAAGATGGGATTACCTGAGAACTTTTTATGGGGCGGCGCGACAGCCGCCAACCAGTGTGAAGGCGGTTACGGAGAAGGCGGCAAAGGCGCGGGAACCGTTGACATGATTCCCTGGGGAGAGCATCGCAGAGCCATTATGATGGGAGAGATGCACTACTCGGATCTTCCGGAAAATTCTTACTATCCGGCGCGTGAGGCGGTTGACGTGTACCACCACTGGAAAGAAGACATTGCCTTGATGGCAGAGATGGGCTTTAAGTGCTGCCGCCTCTCCTTTGCCTGGTCGCGCATTTTCCCGACTGGAGAGGAAGAAGTTCCCAACGAGGAGGGACTGCGCTTTTACGAGAACATGATCGACGAGATGAGAAGAAATCACATTGAGCCGGTTGTGACGATCTGCCACTTTGACGTGCCACTCGCCTTAGAACAAAAGTATGGTTCCTGGCGCAGCAGAAAGTTGATTGACGCGTACCTGCGCTATTGCGAGGCAATTTTCCGCCGCTTTGACGGCAAGGTTCGCTACTGGATGACGTTTAACGAGATCAATATGTTGATGCACCTGCCCTTTATGGGAGCCGGGATCTCCTTTTCTGAGGGGGAAAATGAACTCCAGATCAAGTATCAGGCGGCGCACAACGAGCTGGTCGCCTCTGCGCTTGCCACAAAGCTCGCCCATGAGATCAACCCGGATAACCAGATTGGCTGTATGCTTGCCGCCGGGCAGTTTTATCCGTACAGCTGCGATCCGGATGACATTTGGGCTGCCATGGGAAAAGACCGCGTCAACTATTTCTTCATCGACGTGCAGTCCCGCGGCGAGTATCCCGCCTATGCAAAGAAGCTGTTGGAACGCGAACACATCACCATTGAGATGGAACCGACGGACGAACAGATTCTTCGCGAACATACCGTGGATTACATCGCGTTCAGCTACTACTCTTCCCGCATGACGAGCGCGCATCCGCACCCGGAGATCGAGACTTCCGGCAATGCTTTTAAGACGCTTCGCAACCCGCACTTAAAGGCAAGTCAGTGGGGCTGGCAGATTGATCCCAAGGGACTTCGCATCACGATGAACGCGCTGTATGACCGCTATCAGAAACCGCTCTTTATCGTGGAAAATGGTCTGGGCGCAGTGGATCACATGGAAGCAGACGGCTCTATTCAGGATGATTATCGAATCGAGTATCTGACGGCGCATATTCGGGAAATGATCCGTGCCGTGGAAGAAGATGGGGTGGACTTGATCGGATACACGCCCTGGGGCTGGATCGACCTGGTCAGTGCCTCCACCGGAGAGATGTCCAAGCGTTACGGTTTCGTCTATGTAGATAAGGACGACGCTGGAAATGGAACCTTGGAACGAAAGAAGAAGAAATCGTTTGGGTGGTATCAGAACGTGATCGCAACCAACGGGGAGTGTGTGAGGGAGTAGATTACTCCCCCATCACCCCCAGCGCATAGAGAAATGCCCCGTTTCCATCACCTGCGGGTCAATGAGTTCTCCGGCAAGCCAAACGCCACCAACATCGACGGGTGATCTTTCGCGTGATTCTCCGTGATTCTCGTAAATTTCCCTCTTTTTTCAGCCGTCTTGCCCAATTTATGGCAATCGTAAGCCTCTCTCAAACATCATCCGTTTCTTTTGATCTTTTTCATGTGTTCCAATAAGTATTGCGCCGCGTGCCCGGTAAAAAATCCACTCAGAATGCCGGAGATCATGAGAACCGGCAGATACCAGAGAATCTCTTTTGTCCCGGTGATGGCGATCGCAACTATAATCTGACCGATGTTGTGAAAAACGGCGCCGATCATGCTAAGAAGCCAGAGGCGTTTGAGCGGAAAGAGTGGAAAAAGCAGCGCGCACGCCGCAAAGCACAACAGTCCCCCGCACAGACTGTACGGAAGCGTCATAATCCGTCCACTCGCAAACGCCCCCATCACCACCCGCGCAATCAGCACAAGAAACGCTGATCTTCGGTCATATAAGTAAAATACGGACAGCGTCACAATGTTGGCAAGTCCCATCTTCACGCCCGGCACGGACGTCAGAGGCGGAATATTTGCCTCAATCACGAAAATCACAAGTGCCACAGTCGTAAGAAGTGCCAGCTGCGTCAGACGCACCGTCTGTTCCCCGCGCCCGCTCATCGGCCAGTCACCGCATCGAGCCCGTCGCTTCCCGCAGCCGAGAAGCGAATGCTCACTTGATTGGGCAGGCAGACAATGGGTTCCGGCCCGTGCGAGCGGATTCCCTGATTGACGCAGATCTGATCCGGACAGTCGGCATGAATCACGCCGATTCCCTGCGGGGAGACCTGAATCACGTTCTGCTTTCCCGGCTCTCCGAGCGTAAATTCCTGCGTTTCTGTGACATTTGCCAGATCAAACGTATACACAACCTCTCCGTTTTGAATCACGGTCGCAATCGTCTGCGTCTTTCCTACACGATTGCTGTACGCCTTCCAGCCAATCAAGGCAAGCAGGCAGACGAGTAAAACCGCGCCGGGAAGGATCATCTTTTGCAAACGCTTCACGAGATCACCTCAACCTTTCCGCCGGTCGTGACCTTGCATCGGTCTGCCAGTCCCTCTGTAATCCATACCGTTCCGTCATCCGCCATCAAGACCGCCTCAAACTCGTCCCGATGCGCGCGCCAAAACTTGGCCGCATCATCTGCTCCCATGATAAAGAGTGAGGTGGAGAGTGCGTCTGCAAGCGTTCCATCCGCCGTCACAATCGTCGCGGAGCTTAAACCACTCTGCGCCGGGTATCCGGTTCGCGGGTCAATGATGTGGTGGTAGTGAACGCCGTTCTCCTCAAAGTATCGCTGATACGCGCCCGAAGTGATCACCGCCTCGTCTGCGACTTCCACAATGGCAAATGTCGTGTTTTGATCTTTCGGATTCTGGATTCCCACGCGCCAGCGCGTTCCGTCCGGTTTTGTCCCAAGTGCCTGAACATTTCCCCCAAGGGAGATGATCCCGCTTTTGACTCCCGCTTCTTTGAAAATGTCCATCACACGGGCAGAGGTAAAGCCTTTTGCGATGCCGCCAAGATCCAGGCGCACCCCTTCCGGGAGTTTGACGTGTCCCTCAGAAAGCTCCACTTTCGAGGAATCCACCTTTTTAAGAAGCGCGGCAAGTTCTTCCTGTGTGGGGACACGGTAATTCTTATCCGTAAAGCCCCACGATTCCATCACCGGCTCGATCGTCGCGTCAAAGAGGCCGCCCGTCTCCTCAGAGTATCGAATCGCGCTCGCAAGAAGTTCCTCCACATCCTCAGATACATCCCCTTCTCCATCGCGGTTGATCTTATAGATCTCCCCGCTCTCGCTGGAGATCGAGAGCAGCGAATCGAGGCGGTTGATCTCGCCTATTGCCGCATCCAGACCCGCATCTGCGTTCGAGCCATACGCCGTCAGCGTCATCACCGTATCCATGGCGTAGAGTTCCCGCGTCGCTGCTTCCTCCTCTCCCAGATGTTTTTCGCTCGTGCTCGCAGCCTTCGTATCTGCCGCAGTGTTTCCGGCGCATCCGCCCGCAAACAGCATCACACAGCACAGGGCTGTCATGAGTTGTCTCTTCACATTGTTCTCCTTATGTATCGTATTTGTTAGATTGAACTAACCTATAAATAAGCCCTCCCTATCTTATCATTTTGCGTTTCTGTTTGTCAAGTTGACGCGATTGTTCCAAATCGCATCCTGCGGACAGGACGCAATTTCCCATAACGACAAGAAACATCAAAAGCCCCGACATTGCGGGGCTCTTGATGTTTAGGAATTTTATGGAATCATGATCGGGCGTCAGATCGCCCTTAGGAAAATAGCGTTTTACTCAAACTCGTACTCTTTGACCTTGCGTACCACGTCGATGACGCTTCCGTCTCTGGCCTCAATGATGCCGACTACCTTATCCTCAAACTGAACCGGATCCGGCTCACCCACAATGGCGTAAGCCATATCGCGCAGCTCCTCGATGGTCTTGAAGGGAAGGTTTACACCCTTCATCGCCTCGATCAGATCCTGACGTCTGGGGTTGATTGCGATGCCGTAGTCGGTGATTACAACGTCTACCGTGTCACCGGGGGTTGTGACGGTGGTAACGTCGCTGCAGATGGCCGGGATTCTTCCCTGTAACAGCGGAGCGATTACGATGGTGCACTTTGCTCCGGCAGCGGTGTCGGGATGTCCGCCCTGAGCTCCGGTGATCACGCCGTCAGAGCCCACAACCACGTTGCAGTTAAAATGTGTATCTACTTCAAGGGATGCCAGGATTACAAAATCCAGCTGGTTTACATACGCGCCCTTGTTGAAGGGGTTTGCGTACTCGGATGCGGAGATCTCAAAATGTCTCGCATTTGCCTTGATGGAGTCGATCGCCTTGGTATCAAAGTCCTGGGTATCCACCAGAGTCTCGATCAGACCATCCTCCAGCAGCTGGCACATGGGACCTGCGATTCCGCCGACGCCAAACTTCATCTTGATGCCGCGCTCCTTCATGATCTTTCCAAGAGAGATCGTGGAGGCGATGGACGCGCCGCCGACACCGGTCTGGTAAGTGAATCCATCCTTAAAATAAGGAGTGTTGATTACAAACTGCGTGCAGTAATCTGCCATCAGGATCTTTCTCATATCCGTGGTGGGCTTTGCTGCTCCGGTTGCAATCTTTGCAGGATTTCCAATCTCATCCACAACGACAACATAGTCCACGTCAACCTGGGAAATGCTTGCGGGCAAGTTGGGGGAGGCGACCAGACAATCGGTGATCGCAACGACCTTGTCCGCATATTGAGCGTCTACCATTGCGTAGGAAAGCACGCCGCAGTCGCTCTTGCCGCCATTTGCCCGAAGATTGCCGTACTCATCGCTGGTGGGAGCCCCGATGAATGCGATGTCAATGTGAACTTCTCCTGCCTCGATCGCGCGAACACGACCGCCGTGGCTTCTCATAATTGCCAGGTTTTTGAGCTTTCCGGCAGAGATTGCCTCTCCAATCTTTCCGCGCACACCGGAAGACTGGATTCCGGTGATGGTTCCGTCCTCGATCATGGGAACGATCGGGTCATGCGCCTTACCCAGAGAGCTCGCACAGATGGTGATGTCCTTGATTCCCATCTTGTGGATCTCTTCCATCACCATGTTTACCACATAATCTCCTTCACGGAAATGATGGTGGAAGGATACGGTCATGCCATCCTTAATTCCACATTTTACCAGAACATCGTGGATGGAATCCACCAGCTTGCTCTTTGTCGGATCCATCGCCGCGCGAACCGTGGGTGCTCCCTTTTGATACTCAAAGCCTTCCTTCTCAAAGGAACCTCTGAAAATGTCTTTTCCTGTTGCTTTTAATACTTCCTCTGGAATGTCTCTTCCTACTGCGTTAATCATAATTACAGATCCCCCTCATATACGCCGGATGCCTTGGCAAGTTCGATGGTTCTCTTTGCGCCGTCATAGAAAGCAATGTCAATCATCTTGCCGTCCACGGTGAACACGCCGATGCCCTTTGCCTTCTTATCGTCGATCTCGCGGACAACCTTCTCCGCAAAGATAATCTCCTTCTGGGTGGGAGTGAAAATCTTATGTACCACAGCGATCTGGCGGGGATTGATCAGACTCTTTCCGTCAAAGCCCATCATCTTAATCATCTGGACTTCCTTCTCAAAGCCTTCCATGTCGTCCAGGTTGGTAAATACCGTATCCCAGCACTGTACACCGGCTGCTCTGGCAGCGATGATCATGGACTGTCTCGCACCCATCAGCTCCACACCGGTTCCGGTGATCACGGTCTGAAGGTCTTTGGTGTAGTCACCGCCGGAAAGGGCAATTCCGATCAGTCGCTCGGAAGATTCACATACCTCCAGCGCATTGAGTACGCCGCGGCAAGATTCCAACGCTGCCATCAAAAGCGTGCTTCCTTCGGGACGACCAAACTCTTTCTCAGCCGCCAGCACATGCTCCTCCACCGTTTTTACATCCTGTGCGGACTCGGTCTTTGCAATTCGGATAACATCAGCTCCGCCTGCCACGCACACGCGAATATCTTCTTTCCAGTGCGGGGTGTCCAGACCGTTGATGCGAACCACGCGCTCTGTTCCGCGGTAGTCGATGGTAGTCAGTGCATGATAGAGAGAATAACGGGCTGCGTCCTTCTGATTCTCTGCAACCGCATCCTCAAGGTCTAACATGATGGAGTCCAGACCGTAAACATAAGGATCTTTGATCAGTCCCGGTTTCTGGGCATTTAAGAACATCATGGATCTTCTCAGTCTCTTTTTGTTTGGATGAATCATCGAATTGCACCTCCCCAGGGAAGATTTTCTGTGATGTCGTTGGAACGATACACCGCGCACTCCACTCTCGCCTTGAGTGTGCAGTCCAATGCTCCCTTGTCAACAACTTTCACCTTTGCGTCCTTCACGTCCAGACGGTTCAAGGTGTCCAGCACCGATGCCTTGATCTGGCGTCCGAACTGGTGAATCACGCTGCTCTCGATTGTCAGCTCGATTCCATCACATCCTGGCTCCACAGTGACCTGTGCATCGCTGGATTCCAGAGTTCCGGCAATAGCCGCTTTCTTGATCTCCATGATTAAATTCCTCCTAAACTGTGTAATCCCCGAAGATTGTTCTGATGTACTTCTTACATAGAAGAGTATATAGTATTTGCCCGTTTGGGGCAAATACTATATTGATTATGTTTCACATAGGTTTTTCGTTTTCCAGAAAGTTACAGAATTGGCAGATAGCCCAGTGCTAATCCCACTACCATAAAGATGACGAAGATTCCAATGCACCATCTGAAGATGTATCCCTGATACTCGCCAAGGGTAATCTCGGTCTTATCCATCAGCAGGTAGATGAAGGGAACCAGCGGGCTCAGGAAGTGGAACGCCTGTCCCATCAGAGCAGCAAAACCAATCTGTAAATCGGTAAAGCCGTATGCTCTTGCGGTTGCAGCCAGTGGCGGCAGCACGCCGTAGTAGAATGCGTCGTTGTTGAGCAGGTAAGTGCCGGGTGCGCTGATGATTGCGATGATAACAGCGAAGAAACGGCCCATGGACTCCGGAATGATGGAGGTCAAGAATCCTGCGATTGCGGTGGACATACTGTTGAGTACGGGATCACCGTTGATGTCCAGGATTGCCTGTCCGGCAGCGTCGAGCTTTGCGGGACCATACTGAAGGATACCCATCAGAACGCCTGCGCCAAGTACCATCATAACAACGTTGATCATGTCAGAAGCCAGGTTGCTGATAACGGCTCTCTGAGTCTTCTGGTTCGGATAGTTTACAACCAGAGAGATTGCGGTTCCAACACCGAACAGGATTGCGGAAGAAGCCAGACCCTTGATCAGTGCAGCGATAATCAATACGGTTAAAATCCAGTTGAATGCGATCAGCTTGGGACGCTTCCAGGCAGCTTCCTCCTCGGAAACCTCTACCTTCTCAGCGGTGTAATTTCCGCCCTTGGAAACGCCAAGACGCTTACGCTCTTTTAAGCCCAGGTAGTAAGCAACACCCAGTACATAGACGAGGGAAATTGCCATTCCAGGAACCAGGGGAGCCAAGATAACGCCTGCATCCAGGTTCATAACGGACATCACGCGGGCAGTGGGACCGCCCCAGGGAATCAGGTTCATGATGCAGTTCTGCAAAATGATCAGGTTTGCCAGGTAGATCTTCTTAATCTTTAAGCGATTGTAGATCGGTATCATGGCGGTGCAGCAGATCATAACCGTGGTGGTTCCGTCGCCGTCCAGAGAAACCAGTGCTGCCAGAACCGCTGTGCCGACCAGTACTTTCAGCGGGTCGCCCTTACACCAGCTGACCACGCGGTCAACGATGGGGTCAAACATACCAGACAGCAATGCAATTCCAAAGTAGAGAATCGCAAATGTCATCATTGCGAACGTGGAAGCCACGTCTTTGATACCCTTCATTGCGTAGCTGAAGGTATCCAGACCGAATCCGGCGATAAAGCCAAAGATTACGGGAATCAGGATCAGCGACGTAAAGGGGCTGAGTTTTTTTGCCATGATCAGAGCCATGAATACAACAATCATTGCAAATCCAAGGAATGCTAAAAACATTTCAGACATACCATTTCCTCCTTCAAATACATACCATATTTGTATCTTCAACCACAATCGGCAAGGGTCGGCGTCCGCTCACCCGCATTCTGGTTAAATTCATTTGTCCAGGGGACTCTTTCCCGCTTCCCGCTGCACTGCCTCGACCAGCGCGCTGCACTCCAGCGGTTTTAAGAGCAATGCCTGGATCAGGTTCTTTCGGTAATACTCAAGAACCTGCTCTTCCACCAGTCCTGTGACGAGAATCACCCGGCAAGTCAGTCCCAGCCGTCTTGCCAAAGAGGCAATCTGCGCTCCGCTCATCTTTGGCATCGCGTAGTCCGTCACAATGACGTCAATCGGTTCGGCGCGAAGAATTTTCTCCGCCTCCAACGGGTCTGAAATGGCTCTCACAGCAAATCCAGCGTCCGAGAGTGCTCTGGAGAAGAGCTTTAAGATCTTTGTATCATCCTCCACCAGTAAGATGGTTTTTGGATGATTCTCCTCTCTGACCGGAAACGGTTTTGGAAGTTCCACCTCTTCCGCCTCTGCCAACGCAGTCGGAAAGAAGCAGGTAAAACGGCTTCCCTTTCCCAGTTCACTCGTTGCGACGATTCCGCCGCCCAACGATTCGAGAATACTCTGAACCGTTGAGAGTCCAAGTCCCGTTCCTTCTCCCGGCTGTTTCGTCGTAAAGAAGGGATCAAATATATGGTTCAGCTGTTCCTCGGAGATTCCCTCCCCGTTGTCCTCCACCCAGAAACTCGCGTAGCTTTCCTGGTATGCCAGGGCGTGGAACTGCTCTTTTGCCTCCTCCCCGCTCACCGTGCGTCCTCCCAGTTTCAGGACGCCGTCCCTTCCGCGCATCGCGTAGAAGGCATTGGTGCAGAGGTTTAAGATAATCTGGTTGATCTCCGTCTCGCTGCAAAGTACGCAGCATTGCGGATCCCAGTCAAACTCCGTCACAAGATGAATGTCGGGCGGAATCACCGTGTCGATCATCTTTAAGATACGCTCCGACGCTTTTCCAATGTTGAGCGGACGAGAAGGTTTCCCCTGTCCTTTTCGGCTGAGCGAGGCAATCTGTCGGATGATCTCTTTTGCTTTCTCTGCCGCACTGTAAATCTCCGACGCACTGTCGTAGATGTCTTCCCCAGGCGCAGCGTCTGCAAGGATGAGTCCCGAATATCCCATGATGGGTGTCAAAAGATTGTTAAACTCGTGGGCGATTCCGCTTGTGAGCGTTCCCATGAGTTGAAGTCGTTGATTGTGCGCCATCTGTTCCTGTCTGGCGCGGAGTTCTTCGAGTTTGGTGTTCACCTTACGCAGATACTCATTTTCTTCCTCCGTCTTTCGCTGAATCTGCGAATCCACACGCAGGCGGTAAATGAGTGCCGCGAAAAGTCCAACCAATGCGATGGAGAGAATCGCCACCGTGATCATTGCCTTGCTGATGGGAGTTGCGAGTTCATTGTAGTCCATCACCGCGCTCACGATCAGGAAATCATTTCCAAATCGAAGCGGAGTATACGCTGCAATCTTTCGCACTCTTCTGGGCTGTTCGTCCGCCCACCAGTAAGAGTAATAGATCTCCGTTCCTTCCATCCCCGCCTTCTGGTGCGCGATCAGCGCGTCCAGATAGCTCAGGTCAAAGTCGGGATAACGGCTCTTTCTCCAGCTGATCACGTCCTGACCGATCTGCTCCTTGACCGGGTGCATGAGAATGCGTCCCGTGGAGTCCTTAATCATCACATAACCGTTGGAACCCACTCGGATGTAAGCGGCAACCTTTTGATACATCCGCTCAATGTTGATCACCACATAAAGGCGAAGTCCGGCATCGAGTGTCGGAATCGAAAGCCCCAAGTAATACTCGTTGTCCTCGTCCCGCAAAATATCAATTCGGCTTCCCGGTGCATTTCCCTCAAAATGATTCTCGCTGATATACTGCTTGGATGCGCCGCCCTCGATGAGAATCTTCAAGCTCCCATCCTCGTTGGTCTGTCCGCAGATCATAAAGTTAATCACGTCCTCGTTCTGGGTCTTCATGTGATCACTCAAAAAACGGCGAAGCCCTTTTCGATTGCCCAGACTCAGGTAACGCTCTCCTGCTTCCTGATAATCTTCATACAGCGAAATATCATTCAGATCCGCAAAATACGAATCCGTATACATCGAGATACTGTTTGAGACTGCCTTGGAGATGGTCAACAGCTGTTCTTCCTGTTGACTGACGATCTGTTCCCGATACTCGCGAAAACTGAATGCGAGTGCCGCCGCAAGTGCCGCAGCAAAGATACAGACCATTGCAAGGCTGATGTAAAATCCGATGTTTCTTCGTCTTCTCTGTCTCACACAGCTTTCCTCCCTCATCTGGTTTTATTATACAAATTGCACCTTAATATCCTATAAATTTCTCTTAAAACTTTTTAAGATTTTCGTGGCTTTTATGGAATTTACATAAGCATTCCCAGATTCTAGTGTTGATTTTCAAAAATATTCCGATATAATAAAAGAGATATGAACGATACGAACGAGCAGAAGGGAGATACAGTATGGCAGATGAAAAGGTTCTGATCGTGGATGATGACCCGGCGATCCGAAAGCTGCTTGTAAAAGTGGTGGAGGGCAATGGATTCTTGTCCGTGACAGCTGCCAGCCGGGAGGAGGCGCTGAATGCGGCACAGAACCAGAAAGTCGATCTGATTTTGATGGACGTGATGATGAAGGGAGCAGACGACGGGTTCGAGGCGGTGCGCGCCCTGCGCGCCATGGGAAATGACGTCCCGATCATCATCGTCAGCGGGCGAACCGACGATTTTGACACGCTTTACGGTCTGGACATCGGGGCCGACGATTACATTCCAAAACCATTCAACCCCGTGGTGCTCGGCGCGAAGATCAAAGCCGCGATCCGAAGAAGCAGCCGTCTTGCAACGAGCGCGCACAACTACATCACGGCAGGTCCTTTCCGTTACAGCAATATGACGCTCGAATTTTTCAAAAATGACCAGCTCATTCCACTCTCTTCCAAAGAGAATGTGATGATGAAGCTCTTTATCAGCAATGTGGGGCGCGTCTTTACCAAAGAGCAGCTCTACGAACTGGTCTGGGGCAACTCGTTTGTGGACGAAAACGCCATCATGGTCTACATCAGCCACCTGAGAAACAAGATCGAGGACACGCCCAAATCCCCCCGCTATATTAAGACGGTCTGGGGACTAGGCTACAAGTTCACGGTAGAGTGATTACCCCAGGAAAATGCACCAGAGCGGCACGGTAAGCATGGAGAGCAGAGTACTTGAAACTACACATCTTGTGGCAAAAATCGCATCGCAGTCGTGCTTTGCCGCAAGAATCGCAGTGACACTCGCAGCCGGCATTCCTGCAAGAACCACGGCAACTCCGGTTACAAGCGGCTCTAAGCCGAGCAGAAAACAGGGAAGCCACACAAGAAACGGGATCAGCATCAGACGGACAAACGCATAATAGATCGTCATCCGATCCCAGAGCCCGCGCAACCCCTGCCCCGCCAGAATGCTTCCGATCAAAAGCATGGACACTGCCGTGTTCGCACCCGCCAAGGTGTGCACTGTCTGGCGAACCACGCCGGGAAGCGTGATCTGAAAGATCATCATCGGAAGTCCGATAAATACGGCGATGATGCAGGGATGCGTGAGCACCTTCTTTACCAGGCTCTTTTTATCGGGACACTCCGTAAAGTAAGTCAGTCCAAGCGACCACATAAAGCAACGCTGCGGAATCAAATAGAGCGACGCATAGAGAAGCCCCACAGAGCCAAAGACGCCCTCCGCGATCGGATTGCCCAGGATTCCGGCGTTGGAGCAGATCGTAGCGTATTGCAATACCTTTTTTCTGCGCGTCTCACAGTGCGGGTAGAGTACGAGTCCCAACAGATACGTTCCGATCTGAATCGCAATCGCAACAAGAAAGATTACCAGACAGCTCTTTAAGACCTCCGCGTCAAAATCCATCTCAAACGACCTGATGATGCTGCACGGCAGCGTCACGTCAATGACGAGATCCGTCAAAAGCCCCTTGTTCTTGTCCGTGATAATCTCCCGCTTTCGCAAAAACAATCCCAGAATCATCAACGCAAACATCATTCCCTGCATATTGAACAGGTTGTTAAAGTTCATCATGCCTTCTTATCCTCACACAGCATTTCCCCGGTTCAGACGAGCCGGGGAAATGTTTTCATATCATGTTATATCGCTTACTCTGCATCCTTGGCAGCAGCTCTCGCCTCCACCTCACGCTTCTGTACGTCGCCGGGTGCCTGCTCATAGCGGCTAAACTCATAGGAGAAATCTCCCAGACCGCCCGTCATGGAGCGCAGCTCGGTATTGTAGCCGTACAGCTCGCTCATCGGGATGTCCGCCTCGATCACCTGCTTGCCGTGGTGGTTGGAATTCATGCCGAGCACTCTTCCTCTTCTGCGGTTTAAGTCGCCCATCACATCTCCGGTGAACTTATCCGGAACCGTCACTTTCAGGGAAGCGATCGGCTCTAACAGGATCGGGCCGGCATCCATAAAGCCCTTCTTAAACGCCAGGATAGTCGCCATCTTAAACGCCATCTCCGAGGAATCTACCGGATGATAAGAACCGTCAAGCAGCGTTCCCTTCAAACCGACAACCGGGTATCCGGCAAGCGGTCCCTTCTGAACGCACTCCTGAAGTCCCTTCTCCACTGCCGGGAAGTAGTTCTTAGGCACGGAACCGCCAAAGACCTTCTCCTCGAATACATAGGGCTTGTTCAGATCGCCGGACGGCTCAAATTCCATAATAACGTCGCCATACTGACCGTGTCCGCCGGACTGCTTTTTATGTTTGCCCTGTACTTTTACTTTCT
>Cebus_capucinus_imitator_PRJNA485217_SSR096__coassemble_305_pt1 | contig 27627 bp, 21 predicted proteins | sample Cebus_capucinus_imitator_PRJNA485217_SSR096__metabat2_high_PE_003 | metagenome-assembled genome bin Cebus_capucinus_imitator_PRJNA485217_SSR096 | reverse complement strand
GAATGGTGATGAGAACGTATGACTTTTCCATATTTTTACTCCTCCATCTTTTGTTCTACCGAACCGCGCAGGAAAAATAAGAGCGCGACGACGGCGATCAATGCGGGAAGAATGAAGTTGGCGGAGCGAATCAGCACCAGGAATACAATCCCGCACGCAAATCCGACGAGAGCCGGGATGTGCGTCTTTGCCGCCTTCCATTGATCCACGCAGATGACCACAAAGAGCGCGGTCATTGCAAAGTCAATGCCGGTCGAGTCAAACGTGATGAGCTGACCGGCGGCATTTCCCAGTAAAGACCCAATCACCCAATAGAGCTGGTCAAAGAGCGCGATGAAAAAGGAAGCGTACTTCCACTCGCGATCCGAGAAGTCGTTTGGCTTTGCCGCGGAGCATAAAAGCGAGTACGTCTCGTCGGTGAGAGAAAATACCATATAAGGAAAGAACACGCCCATCTTTCGGAACCGCTCCAGGAACGTAAAGCCGTAGAAGGCGTGGCGGCTGTTGATAAAGAGCGTCATCACCGCCGTGGAGACAAAACCGAGCCCGCCGCTCAGGATGCCGACGAGAGCAAATTGCATGGAGCCCGCGTAGATGATCGCGCTGGAGAGAAATGCCCAAAAGAGTCCCAGTCCTGCTTTTTCGAGGACAAGTCCAAACGCCATTCCCAGGAAAATGTAGCCCAGCATGATGGGCACGCTCTTTTGGAGCGCGAATGTGATTACTTTTTTCATACCGAAATCCCACTTTCTGCGAAAATCTTTTGTTTTTTCCATATTATAGCAAAAGTGCGGAGAAATTTCCACCAAAACCCCTTTTATGGAAGCGGGAAATGTGTTATTATAAAAGTTAATTATGACACGATGGAGGAAAGGTTATGGCAGAGAGAGAACCGGTAATGGAAACTGAGGAGAAGGAGACGACTTCCAGGAATTTTATTGAGCAGGAGATCGACAAAGATCTGGCGGAGGGAGTCTACAACCATGTTCAGACCCGTTTCCCGCCGGAGCCCAACGGATACCTGCACATCGGACACGCCAAGTCCATTCTGTTAAACTATGGTCTGGCGCAGCAGTACGGCGGAAAGTTTAACCTGCGTTTTGACGACACCAACCCCACCAAGGAGCGGACGGAGTTCGTGGAGTCCATCATTGCGGATGTGAAGTGGCTGGGCGCGGACTTTGAGGACAGACTGTTTTTTGCGTCCAATTACTTTGAGAAAATGTACGAGTGCGCGGTTCTTTTAATAAAGAAGGGAAAGGCATTTGTCTGCGATTTGAGTGCGGAGGAGATCCGCGAGTACCGCGGCGATTTCAACACGCCCGGCAAGGAGAGCCCCTACCGCAACCGCTCGGTGGAGGAGAATCTGCGCCTCTTTGAGGAGATGCGTGCAGGAAAATATCAGGATGGGGAGAAGGTGCTGCGCGCCAAGATCGATATGGCTTCCCCCAACATCAATATGCGTGACCCGGTTATCTACCGCGTGGCGCGGATGAGCCACCACAACACCGGCGATCAGTGGTGCATTTACCCCATGTACGATTTCGCACACCCGATCGAGGACGCCGTGGAGCACATCACACACTCCATCTGTACACTGGAGTTTGAGGATCACAGACCGCTGTACGATTGGGTGGTTCGTGAGTGCGAGTTTGAGAACCCGCCCCGCCAGATCGAGTTTGCAAAGCTGTATCTGACGAACGTAATCACCGGAAAACGCTACATCAAGAAGCTGGTTGAGGACGGAATCGTGGACGGTTGGGATGATCCGCGTCTGGTTTCCATCGCAGCCCTCAGAAGAAGAGGTTATACGCCGGAGTCCATCCGCAAGTTTGTGGAGCTGGTCGGCGTTTCCAAGGCGAACAGTTCTGTGGACTACGCGATGCTTGAGTATTGCATCCGTGAGGACTTAAAGCTCAAGAAGTCCCGCATGATGGCGGTGCTGGATCCTGTAAAGCTGGTGATCGACAACTACCCCGAAGGACAGATCGAGGAGCTGGACGTTCCGAACAACCTGGAGAATCCGGAACTTGGAAGCCGTAAGGTTCCCTTTGGAAGAGAACTCTATATTGAGCGCGACGATTTTATGGAGGAGCCGCCCAAGAAGTATTTCCGTCTCTTCCCCGGAAATGAAGTTCGCCTGATGGGCGCGTACTTTGTCAAGTGCGTGGGCTGTGAGAAGGACGAGCAGGGCAATGTGACGGTGATTCATGCAACTTACGATCCAGAGACAAAGAGCGGTTCTGGTTTCGAGGGACGCAAGGTCAAAGGAACGATCCACTGGGTGGCAATCCCGACTGCAAAGCAGGTGGAGTGCCGTCTGTACGAGAACATCGTGGACGAGGAGAAGGGGAAACTCAACGAGGACGGAAGTCTGAACTTAAATCCCAACTCTCTGACCGTGTTGAAGAATTGCTGGGTAGAGCCGGAGCTTGCAAAGGCACAGGCTTACGACAGTTTCCAGTTTGTGCGTGACGGATATTTCTGTGTGGATTGCAAGGACAGCACCCCGGAACATCCCGTGTTTAATCGGATTGTGTCCTTGAAGAGTTCGTTTAAGTTACAGAAGTAAAAAAGATTATATGTGATCCATAGCGGAGCGTTTTTTACCTCATAGGACGCAGTTTCCTATGAGGCAATAAAAAAAGCTGTCTGTCGAGTGCGACAGGCGGCTTTTTGCGATTGAGGAAGGAGATGCGGGAGATGGAGTTGCTGATTTTGCTGGATGGGCGGTCGAAAATCCCGCTCTATGAACAGATCTACCGCCACATCAAGGCGGAGATCCGGGCAGGTCGCTTGGGAGCGGGAGAACGCCTCCCCTCCACGCGAACGCTTGCAGACAACTTGAAGGTGAGCCGAAGCACGGCGCAGCTTGCCTACGACCAGCTTTTATCTGAGGGATATGTGGAGTCGATTCCCTGCCGCGGCTACTTTGTGGCGGGGATTGAGGAGCTTGTGGAGGTGAAGGAACAGCCGGGCGGTGCGTTTGTGACGCAGGAGGAAAATGAGCAGGCGCGATATGCGGTGGACTTTTCGCCCAGAGGCATTGACCTCGATAGCTTTCCCTTCCACACCTGGAGAAAGCTCAGCCGCAACACGCTGGTGGACGATAACAAGGAGATGTTTGCGGGCGGCGATCCGCAGGGCGAGTATTCGCTGCGGGCGGCGATTGGAAATTATCTCCATTCCGCGCGCGGCGTCAACGTGCACCCGGAACAGATCGTGGTGGGCGCGGGAAGTGAGTACCTGTGGCTGCTGTTATCCCAGATTCTGGGAATGAATCATTGCATTGCGATGGAAAACCCGACGTACAAGCAGGCGTACCGCGTCTTCCACGGCATGGGGTATCCGGTTGTGCCCGTGGAGATGGACGCGAACGGGATGAACGTGGAAGAGCTTGAGGCGAGCGGGGCGGACGTCGCCTATGTGATGCCGGCGCACCAATATCCGACCGGAATCGTGATGCCCGTGCGCCGCAGGCAGGAATTGCTTTTGTGGGCGGCAAAAGAGCCGGGGCGTTACCTCATCGAGGACGATTATGACAGTGAGTTTCGCTACAAGGGAAAGCCGATTCCGGCTCTTCAGGGCATGGACGGGACGGGGCGCGTCATCTATATCGGAACGTTTTCCAAATCCATTGCCCCGGCGATCCGTGTGGGATTTCTCGTGCTTCCGAAAGAATTGTTGGCGCGTTACCGGGAGAAGGCAGGATTTTATTCCTCCACGGTGTCGCGGATTGACCAAAATATTCTCTACCAATTTCTGGTGGAAGGCCATTACGAGCGTCACTTAAACCGGATGCGAGCCGTCTATAAGGCAAAGCACGATGCACTTTTGGCGGGGCTTCGCACGTTGGAATCCGTGTTTGAGATTCGCGGCGAGTACGCGGGGCTTCATGTGCTCTTGACGCACCGGGGCGGGCGGGCGGAGGAGGAGCTTTTGCAGCGGGCGCAGTCCGTCGGGGTGAAGGTCTACGGAATGTCCGGCTGCTTTATCCATCCGCAGCATTGCCGATATTCCTCCACGGTGCTCTTGGGGTATGCGAGTCTCTCGGAGGAGGAGATTGTGCGCGGAACGCGTCTTTTGACTGAGGTCTGGAAGGAGTGACTGAATTGGTAAAATTTGGAATCAAAAAACTGCTTTTTGCGGCAATCTGCGCGGCGATGTTTGGGGCGATCGGATGCGCCGCAAAGAACATTTCAGAGACGCAGAGCGTACCGGAGAGCACTCCGACTGCTGTGCAGGAAACCATCCTGGAAGCGACACCGGCACAGACGCAGGAAGTCGTGGAACTTCCCGAATTGAGTGAAGAAGAACGGCAGCTCTTAGAACAGCTGACGCAATGGATGCAGGCGGACGAGTGGGCACAGGCGGCGCGCACGATGCTCGAACAGGGCGACGCGCTGAGCGTGCTCTATTATGAGACACTTGCGGGGAAATCGTACCGGTTTGCGGACGGGGAACTTTGCGAGAAGCTGAGCGGGGATGGATTGGTGCTTTCCGGTGCTTCCACGCTGTTTTGGGGCTCGTTTGGGGAAAATGGACCAGAGGGGCAGTGCACCGCGCTCCAGGCAGTGAATCTTGACGCGCCGCGCTACGATTATGCGGCGGGAAATTGGGAGAAGGGAGAGATGGAAGGCGCGGGCGAGACGGGATACCGCTACTTTGAGAGCGTGCCGGAGAGCGAACCTGCGAAGGTATGCCGTGGCGGAACATTTTCCAAAAATCAGATGGAAGGAGCGGTTGTCTGCCAGAATACGGCGGCGGACGAGACGGTGACGACTTGGACAATTCAGGTGGAACATGGAGTGGTTGTGACGGATGAGCGGTGGACGCGCTCCGAGGAGACGGGGGCGTTGCAGCTGATTGCCGATGACAATCCGATGTATGCTTATGAGATCGCGCCGGGCGAAGAGGGAGAGGAAAAATTTTCCAATTTCCTGATCTGGAATTAGAAAACAGAATCCTACTCGCAGGATTCTCCACTTGCGGCGGGTCGCTACAGCGACATCCTTCCAATGAAATGAAACAGGGCTGAAACATTTCCGTAATGTTTCAGCCCTTTGACTACTTATTCGTTGTCTTCTTCGATGGTAACTTGACCGGAAGACGCGTGCTTGACTTCGGGGGCAGGCTCCTCATCAGAAACCAATTCCTCCGGGACGATCTCCTCGTCCTGTGCGGGTTCTTCCTTGGCGGGCTCCTCGGCAGGAGCGTTCTCGTCTGCCTCGCCTTCACTGCGCGCGTAATCGTACAGATCGTCCGCGTCCACATAGTCGTCGTCTAAAAACTCATCGTCCTCGAACAGATCGGAGTCGTCCGCGTCTGCCGCCTCCTCAAACTCTGCTTTCTTTGTCTGGAAGGCGTTCTTTGCGATGTGGTAAGTGTCCACTGCAACGGAAGCTGCCTCGTGAGCCGTATCGGAGAGGACTGCCTTTGCGTCTTTTAAGACATTCTTGGTTGCCTGCGCCATATCTTTTGCGGCAACTTTGAATTCATCGCTGCTTGCGTGCAGTGCGATGTAGCTGCGGTTTGGAGTTTTTTCCGTCGCTTCCTCTTCCTCGGAATCCGATGATTCGTCTACAAACTTCGATTCGTCCGCTTCCTCATCGTCATTGTCCTCAAATTCCTGAAAATCGTTCTCCAGCTCTTTGTGAAATACCTTGTAGCGCAGCAAATAGGAGACGCTTCCGGCAACGGCTCCGGTGATGGCCGCAAGTGCGATCGTTTTTCCCAAACTTTTCTTTGCCATATGATAACCCCTTTCTGAAAAGATCGGCATTTTGCCTCATATGCGATCGGACAGCTGCGCGTATCGCGCCTCAGCGATCTTCAAAATGACCTTGGTAACATTGTAATACGAAAATAGGAAAAAAGAAAGGGAATTGTGGCGAAAATGTTTGAAAAAAATTAGCACTCAGCACTTGACAGTGCTAACAAACCGTGTTATAACATATCTTGTGAGTGAAAGAAGAATTTTCCAAAGTTCCAAGAGATAGAATTGATGTGAGGAGGATTTCATCATGAAGTTAGTTCCCTTATTTGACAGAGTTGTACTCAAGCAGCTGGTTGCTGAGGAGACCACCAAGTCCGGTATCGTTCTTCCCGGCGCGGCGAAGGAGAAACCCCAGCAGGCAGAGGTAATCGCAGTTGGCCCCGGCGGCGTGGTTGACGGTAAGGAGATCACGATGCAGGTAAAGCCCGGCGACAAGGTGATTTACTCCAAGTACTCCGGTACCGAGGTTGAGATCGAGGACGAGAAGTACGTTGTTGTAAAGCAGAATGATATTCTGGCTGTTGTAGAGTAAGAATTTTGGAGGTAATCAATCATGGCTAAGAAGATTAAATATGGCGTAGAGGCCCGTAAGGCTTTAGAGGCAGGCGTTAATCAGCTGGCAGATACCGTTCGTGTAACCTTAGGACCCAAGGGACGCAACGTTGTTCTGGATAAGTCCTTTGGTGCTCCCTTAATCACCAACGATGGCGTGACCATCGCAAAGGAGATTGAGCTGGAAGATCCCTTTGAGAACATGGGCGCGCAGCTGATCAAGGAAGTTGCCGCAAAGACCAACGACGTTGCCGGTGACGGTACGACCACCGCAACCGTTCTGGCTCAGGCGATGGTTCACGAGGGAATGAAGAACCTGGCTGCTGGTGCGAACCCCATCATCCTGAGAAAGGGTATGAAGAAGGCAACCGACATCGCCGTTGAGGCGATCCGCGAGATGAGCAGCCCCATCACCGGAAAGGATCAGATCGCAAGAGTTGCTGCAATCTCCGCAGCAGACGACGAGGTCGGCAACATGGTTGCTGACGCAATGGAGAAGGTTTCCAAGGATGGCGTCATCACCATTGAGGAGTCCAAGACCATGAAGACCGAGCTGGATCTGGTAGAAGGTATGCAGTTTGACCGTGGATACGTTTCCGCTTATATGTGCACCGACATGGATAAGATGGAAGCAAACCTGGATGATCCCTACATCCTGATCACCGACAAGAAGATCTCCAACATTCAGGAGATTCTGCCTCTGCTGGAGCAGGTGGTAAAGATGGGCGCGAGACTCTTAATCATCGCTGAGGATGTTGAGGGCGAGGCTCTGACCACCTTGATCGTCAACAAGCTGAGAGGAACCTTCAACGTAGTTGCTGTCAAGGCTCCTGGCTATGGCGATAGAAGAAAAGAGATGCTGCGCGACATCGCAATCCTGACTGGCGGTACGGTAATCTCCGAGGAAGTTGGTCTGGATCTGAAGGATGCCACCATGGATCAGCTGGGACGCGCAAAGTCCGTAAAGGTTCAGAAAGAGAACACCATCATCGTGGATGGCTGCGGCGACAAGGACGAGATCGCTGCAAGAGTGGCTCAGATCCGCAAGCAGATCGCTGAGACCACCTCTGATTTTGACCGCGAGAAGTTACAGGAGAGACTGGCGAAGCTGGCTGGCGGTGTTGCGGTAATCCGCGTTGGTGCTGCCACCGAGACCGAGATGAAGGAAGCAAAGCTGCGTATGGAGGATGCTCTGAACGCGACCAGAGCAGCTGTTGAGGAGGGTATTGTTGCCGGAGGCGGTTCTGCTTACATCCATGCAGCTGAGAAGGTTGCCGCTGCGGTTGCAGAGCTTGAGGGCGATGAGAAGACTGGTGCAAAGCTGGTTGAGAAGGCTCTGGAGGCTCCTCTGTTCCACATCGCTGCAAATGCTGGTCTGGAAGGCTCCGTGATCGTAAACAAGGTAAAAGAGTCTCCTGTTGGAACTGGATTTGACGCATACAATGAAGTGTACGTTGACATGATCGAGGCAGGCATTCTGGATCCCGCAAAGGTAACCAGAAGCGCGCTTCAGAACGCAACCAGCGTTGCCTCCACACTGTTGACAACCGAGTCCGTAGTTGCTAATATTAAGGAAGCAGCACCTGCACCCGCAGGCGCACCGGACATGGGTGGAATGTACTAAATCGTTTGAATGGGCAGTCCGGGAGCCGAAAGGCTTTCCGGGCTGCCTTTTTTCCATTTCATAGGAAATTGCGTTCTATGAAATGAAAAACGCTCCGCTGTAGATCGCACTGCGGCGGATTGGAAGGATGTCGCTGTGGCGACCCGCCGCAGGCGGAGAATCCTGCTTGCAGGATTCTATTTTAGATTATAAGCAAACCCGCCGCAGGCGGATGATCCCATGTAACAAGAACGCTCTGCGAGGTTTGTAATGCGTTCCACTTTGTCTGGGAATATTTTACAAAAAGGAGATAGGGAAATGAATGAGGATGCATATGCAGAGTGGCTGGTCAAGCGAAAGGATCCGGCTTACGCGGTTCCGGTAAAAGTCTTATTGGTGCTTGTCTGTGTGGGAACAGGAATGTTCGCGCTGGGGAATCTTTTGGGAATCATCGTATTTTTCGCAGCCTTGGCGGCAACGTACTTTGTCTGGATCAACCTGAGCATTGAGTTTGAGTATCTTGTGGTGGAGGGCGAATTTTCTGTGGACCGCGTGCTGGCAAAATCTCGCCGTAAGAAGTATTTTTCCTGTAAAAAAGAAGAAATTCAGGTCGTTGCTCCCTCAGACTCGTATGTGTTAAAGGATCACGAGAAATCCAATATGAAGGTGATGGACTGCTCTTCCGGCAAGGCGGGACAAAAGACCTACACGATGATCTGCCAGCAGGGATCGGACGCGGTAAAGGTGATTTTTGAGCCGAACGAGAAGATCATCAAGTCGCTTCGTTACAGCATCCCAAACAAGGTGATGCGCTGATTAGAAGTGCCGCTCATGAACGGTATTAGGAATTACAATGAATGAGTGGGGGAATTTGGTTTGACAAGCGGTTGGAAGTTTGTTAAGATATGGAACTAATAACATACACGCAGAAAGAGAGGAGTTTTCCATGGGCAGAATTATCGGTGAGGGCATTACCTTTGACGATGTGCTTCTGGTACCGTCTTACTCAGAAGTGATTCCCAACCAGGTAGATTTGACGACCTGGCTGACGAAGAAGATCAAGCTGAACATTCCCCTGATGAGTGCGGGAATGGACACGGTGACGGAGCACCGGATGGCAATCGCGATGGCGAGACAGGGCGGAATCGGTATCATCCACAAGAACATGAGCATCGCAGAGCAGGCAGAAGAGGTGGATCGTGTCAAGCGGTCTGAGAATGGTGTCATCACGGATCCCATTTTCCTCTCCCCGAAGCACACACTCAGAGACGCCAACGAGTTGATGGGCAAGTACCGCATCTCCGGCGTTCCGATCACAGAGGGCAAGAGCAGAAAGCTTGTCGGAATCATCACCAACCGCGACTTAAAGTTCGAGGAGGATTTTGACCGCCCGATCAAGGAGTGCATGACCTCCGAGCATCTGGTGACGGCGCGTGAGGGCGTGACGCTCAAGGACGCAAAGGCAATCTTGGCAAAAGCGCGAGTGGAGAAGCTGCCGATTGTGGATGAGAATTTCAACTTAAAGGGACTGATCACGATCAAGGACATCGAGAAGCAGATCAAGTACCCGCTGTCCGCCAAGGACGAACAGGGACGCCTTCTGTGCGGCGCGGCAGTCGGTATTACGGCAAACGTTTTAGAGCGCGTGGAAGCGTTGCGGGCGGCAAAGGTTGACGTGGTGGTCTTAGACTCCGCACACGGTCACTCCGCAAACGTACTTCGCTGTGTGAAGATGATTAAGGAAGCCTTCCCCGATGTTCAGGTCATCGCGGGCAACGTGGCGACCGGCGAGGCGACGGCTGCTCTGATCGAGGCAGGTGCTGACGCAGTGAAGGTTGGAATCGGACCCGGCTCCATCTGTACGACCCGTGTGGTTGCAGGAATCGGCGTTCCTCAGATCTCTGCGGTGATGGATTGCTACGCAGTCGCCAAGGAGAAGGGCGTTCCAATCATCGCGGACGGTGGTATTAAGTATTCCGGTGACATCACCAAGGCAATCGCGGCCGGCGGCAGCGTGTGCATGATGGGAAGTATGTTCGCGGGATGCGACGAGAGTCCGGGAACTTTCGAGCTCTATCAGGGCAGAAAGTACAAGGTATACCGCGGCATGGGCTCCATCGCGGCGATGGAGAACGGAAGTAAGGATCGTTACTTCCAGACCGACGCCAAGAAGCTCGTTCCCGAAGGCGTCGAGGGACGCGTGTCTTACAAGGGTATGGTGGAAGACACCGTATTCCAGCTGCTCGGCGGTCTGCGTGCCGGCATGGGATATTGCGGCGCACAGGACATCCCGACACTTCAGGAGACGGGACGTTTCGTGAAGATCTCCGCAGCTTCCTTAAAGGAGAGCCACCCGCACGACATTCACATCACAAAAGAAGCTCCCAATTACTCCATCGACCAGTAATTCGGGATTGCAGACCCCTGCCAACTGCGGTTGGTGGGGGTTTTTCTTTCATAGGAAATTGCACCTTATGAAAGAAAGAACGCTCCGCTGTGGATCGCATTGCGGCGGATTGGAAGAGAGGAGAAAACTTATGAAATTATCAACCCTTTGTTACCTGGAAAAGGACGACGCCTACCTGATGCTTCATCGGGTGAGCAAGAAACATGACGTCAACAAAGATAAGTGGATCGGCGTTGGCGGGCACTTTGAGGCGGGGGAGAGCCCAGAGGAATGCTTGCTGCGCGAAGTCTGGGAGGAGACCGGCTTTACGCTCACCTCCTGGAAGTTTCGCGGTCTGATCACATTTTCCTCCAAAGGATGGGAGGATGAGTACATCTGTCTGTACACGGCGGACAGTTGGACGGGAGAGCAGAGAGAATGCGACGAGGGCGTTTTGGAGTGGGTGAGAAAGGACGCGATCGAGAACTTAAATCTCTGGGAGGGAGATAAGATCTTCTTTCGGCTCTTAAACGAAGGGAGAGAATTCTTCTCCTTAAAGTGCAGCTACGAGGGCGATACGCTCACCTATGCGGCTGTGGACGGAAAGAGACTTGTTTAGTAAGAATTTCTTAATAAGTTTTTTCGGAAAAAGGATACCGCTTTTTCACGCTGATGTGCTATACTGAAACTATTATAGAGAAAACGGAGAGAGTGGATGAAGAAATATCGGTTATTGGCAAGTTTGGGATTGAGTGCGGCGTTGGCGTTTGGAACAATGGGGAATGCGTTTGCGGCGCAGAGCGTGATCGCGCCCTTAAAGCTCGGTCAGGTGACGGAGCTTGGAAGCAAGAGCGCGGACCATTCGCAGGCAAGCCAGGCAACGCAGGCAGGCCCCGGATCAGCGGGCACATCGGACAGTGCTCCGGCTGCGGGAAGTACAACAAGTGGTCCGATTGCCGGGAATTCCAATTCGTCCACCCAGATCAAACCTGCTCCGAATACAGGAAGCACGACGACAAACACGCCGGTCTTTAACACCTCGGTGGCAAAGCCGACTGTGGCGTCTCAGGGTGCGGTCTTGTTGGACGCTTCCACGGGAAATGTCCTCTTTGCGAAAAATGCGGACACGCAATACTACCCGGCAAGCATCACGAAACTCATGACGGCACTTCTTGTGGCAGAGAATTGCAACCTCGATGAGGTGGTGACGTTCTCAACCACGGCGACGACGAACCTGGAAGCCGGATCCACCTCCCTTGGTCTGGTGGCGGGCGATCAGCTGACGGTGAAGGATTGCCTGTACGCGCTCCTCTTAAAATCAGCGAATGAGGTGGGAAATGCACTTGCCGAACACGTTGCGGGGAGCAATGTCAAGTTTGCGGACATGATGAACGCGAAGGCAAAGGCACTTGGCTGCACGGGGTCGCATTTTACAAACCCGCACGGCTTAAACGACACGCAGCACTATACCACGCCGCGCGACATGGCGTTGATTGCGCGGGCGGCATTTGCAAACAGCACCGTAAAGACCGTCGCTTCCACGCTCAACTATACGCTTCCGGCGACGAAAAAGAGTGCGGCGCGGACGCTTACCATGGGACATAAGATGCTCAATCCGAGTGATTCCAGATATTACCAGGGAATTATTGGAGGAAAGACGGGCTACACCTCCAAGGCGGGCAATACGCTGGTGACGGTGGCGGAGCGAAACGGTGTGCGCCTTGTCGCCGTCGTGATGAAGAGCAGCTCCACGCATTACACGGACACCAAGGCATTGCTCGACTACGGATTCGCGGCACTCAAGTAAGGTCTTTTGGCTCGGAGAGCTTTCGGATGGAGGAGGCGTACTCGGACGGCGACATGGTGGTTAGGTGCTTGAATTGGCGGGAAAAGTAGTGGACGGAGCTGTATCCAAGCCGCTCGGCAATCTGCGAATAGTTCATCTGCCCGTCACGGATCAACTCGCTTGCCGCCTCGATCTTGAGGCGGGAAAAGTAGTCGATCACACCGCCGCCCGTGGTGTTCTGGAAGAGTTTTTGGAGGCGGGACGGACTCATCAAGTTGTCCTGACAGATCTGTCGTACGCTCAGATGTTCGGTGACGTGCTCCTGTAAGTAGTGCATGATGCGGCGGAACGTCGGATTCTTGCTGTCGGAATCGGGAAGCGGAAGGTGCGTGGGCTTGACTGCAAGTGCATCGGAGTGAATGCTTCTTGCAAGACTGATGAGAAGCTGTTCCAGACACAGGCGGATCATCTGCGCGCTTGCGAACAAATTTGCGGATTTTTGAAAAAGTAATTGTTTCTGGTAGGGGTCGTTAAACGGCTCTTCAAAGGTGCTTCTGGCTTCGAGAATGATGCGGGCCAGAAGCTCTTTTTCGTTTTCCGAGACTTTGAGCGGGTGTTCGCCAAAAAGTTGCATGGCGCGGGAATTGCACACAAAGCCGAGCACGACAAGGCTGGGGGAAGTCTTCTGGTCGGTGAGTACGTTGTGGAAGGTATTGGGCTTGTGAAAGAAGAGCTCGCCTTTTTTGAGGGAGAGCGTCTGGTCGCCGTTTACGATCGCAACTTGTCCGCGATCCACACAGATGAGTTCCCAGAAATCATGGCTCTCGCCCGGAAACGTAAAATCGCTTCGATATTGAAAATAGTGGATGGAGACGATCCGGTGCACGCAGAAGGTGTCTCTCAAAAGAACGCTCTGATATTCCATACCGATTCCTCGCTTGTCTTTGATACCGTAAGTATAACGCTGCCATTTTTCCGGCGCAAGAGTGTGGGAGAAAAAGATAAACAAACGGCTTGATTGTGCAAAGAAGTTTTGTGAGAACTTTGTATAATGAAGACAGAGCAAACAAAAGCGGGAGGTAGCAAGATGAGCGAAAAACCAATACTTGTGATTATGGCGGCAGGCATGGGAAGCCGCTACGGGGGATGCAAGCAGATGGATCCGGTAGATCCGTTCGGAAACTTGATTATTGACTTTTCTCTCTACGACGCGAAGGAGGCGGGGTTTGAGAAAGTCATCTTTTTGATTAAGCACGCGATCGAGACGGATTTTAAGGAGCGGATCGGAAACCGCATCAGCCAATTTCTGGAAGTGGAGTACGCCTATCAGGAGTTGGACGCTTTGCCGGAAGGATTCGCGGTTCCGGAGGGAAGGGAAAAGCCGTGGGGAACGGCACACGCGATTCTGTGCTGTAAGGACAAGATTCACGGACCGTTTGCGGTAATCAATGCGGACGATTACTACGGAAAGCGCGCGTTTCGCCTGCTCTACGAGCATTTGAGCACGATGAAGGATGGGGAACGATTCCAGTATGCGATGGTGGGATACGAGCTTTCCAACACGCTGACAGAGAACGGCTCTGTGGCGCGCGGCGTCTGCGAGATCACGGACAATCACCTGACAAATATCACGGAGCGAACCTGCATCGAAAAGCACGGCGATCAGGCGCAGTTTTCCGAGGATCAGGGAGAGACTTGGACGGATCTTCCGAAAAACACCACGGTCTCGATGAATATGTGGGGATTTACCGAGAGTATTCTTACCGAGATTGAGGCTGGATTTGGAACATTTTTACAGGAAAATCTTGCCAAAAATCCGAAAAAGTGCGAGTATTTCCTGCCTTCTGTGGTGGACGGTCTCTTAAAGGCAGACCGCGCAGAGGTGACGGTCTTAAAGAGCCCGGATCGCTGGTACGGTATGACTTACAAGGAGGACAAAGAGACGGTCGTCTTGGCGATGCAAGAGATGAAGGATCAGGGACTCTACCCGCAAAAACTCTGGGTAAGTTCGCTTGAGGAGGCAAAGGAGGCATTTGCCACAAAGGGACAGGCGATTTCGTGTGAGCGTCACGGAAGCGGTCACATCAACGATACTTACCGCCTCAGATGCGAGGGTGGGGAGTATATTCTCCAGCGCATGAACACGAAGGTATTCACAGACCCGGTGAGCTTGATGAAGAACGTTCAGGGAGTGACCGCGTTTTTGCGGGAGAAGATTCTGGAAAATGGCGGTGATCCGGAGCGGGAGACGCTCAACTTGGTTTCCACAACAAGCGGAGAGCCGTTCTTTGTGGACCATGAGGGCGATTATTGGAGAATGTATCGCTTTATTGAGCACGCGACTTGTTACAATCTCGTGGAGAAGCCGGAGGACTTTTACCAGAGTGGGCGGGCGTTCGGGCGGTTTCAGGGACTGCTTGCAGGCTACCCGGCAGAGGAGCTTGTGGAGACGATCCCGGATTTTCACAACACGCCAAAACGCTATGAGGCATTCTTAAAAGCAGTGGAGGAGGATGTCTGCGGGCGCGCAGGAGAAGTTGCACCGGAGATTGCGTTTGTGAAGGAGAGAGCTGAGCAAATGGGAGAGGCGATGCGGATGTTAAAGGCAGGGGAACTTCCGCTTCGCGTCACGCACAACGACACAAAGCTCAACAACGTGATGATTGACGATGCCACGGGTCAGGCGATCTGTGTGATTGATCTGGACACGGTGATGCCAGGTCTTTCGATCTTTGACTTTGGCGATTCGATCCGTTTTGGCGCGAACACCGCGCTTGAGGATGAACAGGATCTCGACCAGGTGAGCTTGTCGCTGGAATTATTTTCCATATATGTGAAAGGATTTCTGGAAGGGTGCGGCAATCGGTTGACGCAGACGGAAGTAAAGATGCTGCCGCTTGGCGCGTGGACGATGACGATGGAGTGCGGGATGCGTTTCCTGACCGATTACCTTCAGGGCGATACCTACTTTCACGTTGCGAGAGAGAAGCACAACCTCGACCGCTGCCGGACGCAGTTTTGTCTAGTCGCGGACATGGAGCACAAGTGGGGAGCAATGGAAGAAATTGTAAATCAAATCGCACAGTAAGAGCTGCGTGAGAAAATAGGAGAGGGAAGTCAAATCTGCATTGACTTCCCTCTTTTTGCGTGATAGGATATTATAAGCGCGAAATCGCACATCATGTGTTTTTGAATAAAGTGATATACAAGATATAGTATTTAGGAGGTCAATCCATGGATTGCAGACAGATCAAGGTAATTAAGAAAGACGGGACGAGGGAAGAGTTCAATGTCCAGAAAGTAGTGGCGGCGGTCAGCAAGTCAGCGGAGCGCGCGATGGTTCATTTTTCCAGAGCAGAGATCAACTTTATCTGTGAGTTCGTGGAGGAGAAGGCAAGAGAGCTGGAGATTGAGGAGCTGGAGATCGCACAGATGCACAACATCGTGGAGGGCGCGCTCGAGCGTGTCAATCCATTGGTTGCAAAGAGCTACCGCGATTACCGCAACTACAAACAGGACTTTGTGCGGATGCTTGACGATGTATACAAGAAGAGCCAGTCGATCATGTACATCGGCGACAAGGAGAACAGCAACACCGACAGCGCGCTCGTATCCACCAAGAGAAGTCTGATCTTTAATGAGCTGAACAAGTCGCTCTACCAGAAGTTTTTTATGACCGTGGAGGAGCTTCAGGCGTGCAGAGAGGGATATATCTACATTCACGATATGTCGGCGCGCCGCGACACCATGAACTGCTGTCTGTTTGACGTGAAAAATGTGCTGACGGGCGGATTTGAGATGGGAAATCTCTGGTACAACGAGCCCAAGACGCTGGACGTTGCCTTTGACGTGATCGGAGACATTGTCCTAAGCGCGGCAAGCCAGCAATACGGCGGATTTACTGTGCCGAGCGTGGAGGAGATCCTTGCCCCTTATGCGGAAAAGTCGTATGAGAAGTACATTCAGAAGTATGAGGATCTGGGGCTGAGCGAGGAAAAGGCGGCGGAGGTTGCCTGGAAGGACGTGGAGCGCGAGATGGAGCAGGGATTCCAGGGATGGGAGTACAAGTTTAACTCCGTCTCCTCCAGCCGCGGCGATTACCCCTTTATCACGATGACTGCTGGAACGGGAACGAGCCGCTTTGCAAAGATGGCGACCATCACCATGCTCAAGGTGCGCGGCGGCGGTGAGGGAAAGAAGGGGCACAAAAAGCCGGTGCTTTTCCCGAAACTCGTATTTTTGTACGATGAGAAATTACACGGACCGGGCGGAATCTTAGAGGACGTGTTTGAGGCGGGACTGGAGTGTTCCAGCAAGACGATGTACCCGGATTGGTTGTCGTTAAGCGGCAAGGGATATATCGCAAGTATGTACAAGCAGTATGGAAAGATCATCTCCCCGATGGGATGCAGAGCCTTCCTCTCTCCCTGGTATGAGCGCGGCGGAATGCACCCGGCGGATGAGAACGACTCCCCGGTGTTTGTCGGACGCTTCAACATCGGTGTTGTGAGTTTGCATTTGCCCATGATTCTGGCAAAGGCGCGCCAGGAAAACCGCGACTTTTACGAGGTGCTTGATTACTATCTGGAGCTGATCCGAAAGATCCACATTCGCACCTACGCTTATCTTGGCGAGATGAAGGCGACGACGAACCCGCTTGCTTACTGTGAAGGCGGTTTCTACGGCGGAAACCTGCGTCCCGGTCAGAAGATCAAGCCGCTCTTAAAGACGGCGACGGCTTCCTTTGGAATCACGGCGTTCAACGAGCTTCAGAGACTCTATAACGGAAAGTCTCTTGTCGAGGACGGAACATTTGCCCTGGAAGTCTTAGAGCACATCAACAAAAAGGTGGAGGAGTTTAAGGAAGAGGACGGAAACTTGTACGCGATCTATGCGACGCCCGCCGAGAGTCTGTGTGGACTTCAGGTCAAGCAGTTCCGAAATAAGTACGGTATTATTGAAAATGTTTCGGATCGCGAGTACGTCAGCAACGGCTTTCACTGCCATGTGACCGAGGACATTACCCCGATCGAGAAGCAGGATCTGGAGTACCGCTTCTGGGAGCTGTGCAACGGCGGAAAGATCCAATACGTCAAGTACCCGATCAGCTACAACAAGGAGGCGATTCGCACCTTGATTCGCCGCGCGATGGGGATGGGATTTTACGAGGGCGTCAACCTCTCGCTTGCCTACTGCGACGATTGCGGACATCAGGAGCTTGAGATGGACGTTTGCCCCAAGTGCGGCAGTAAGAACCTGACAAAGATTGACCGTATGAACGGTTATCTGAGTTATTCCCGCGTCAAGGGAGATACCAGACTCAATGAGGCGAAGATGGCGGAGATCGCAGAGAGAAAGAGTATGTGATGGAAGAGACAATCGCAAAGCAGCTGGAGACGGAGGAGATTGCCGCTTACAAGAAAGAACTTGCGGTTTACTTAGAGGAACTTCCGGACACCTGCTTTTATGAGTATTTTGGACTGCGCCCCATGAACGGGGAGGCGTTTTTTGCGATTCGAGATGGTTTGCGAAGCGGGGGGCATTTTACGCTCCTCGCCCGTTTTCTGGAACGCTTTGGCCCGGCGTCCCGCTGGGCATAGACAACCGGGACCGCGCATGGTATACTGTGTGGGATGAGAAAATACGGGAGATAGACAAATACAATGCGTTATCACAATATCACAAAAGACGATATGCTCAACGGGGAAGGATTGCGTGTGGTGCTGTGGGTGGCAGGATGCAACCACAACTGCCCGGAATGTCACAACCCCGTGACCTGGGATATTCGGGGAGGTCTCCCCTTCGACGAGGCTGCCGAGCGTGAGCTGTTTGAGGAGCTTGCAAAGGATTACATTTCCGGCGTAACCTTGAGCGGGGGAGACCCTTTGCATCCGCAAAACAGAGAGGACATCGCGAAATTGATCGAGAAGATCAGCAACCGCTTCCCCACAAAGACGATTTGGCTCTATACGGGGTATGACTGGGAGGCAATTTGTTCTCTGCCATGTCTTCGCGGGGTGGATGTGGTGGTGGACGGAGAATTTCAGGTTCGCCTAAAAGATAACAACCTCCACTGGAAGGGAAGTTCCAACCAGCGGGTGATTGACGTGCAGCGTTCGCTTCTGACGGGGACGGCTGTCTTATATGAAAATGCGTAGAGGAGTATGGAAAATGCAAAGAATTGCAAAGTTTGACAAAGTGAGCTGGGAGCAGTTTCTCGGCGACTGGAACGACACCTTTGGGGTTTGTCCCGACGAGAAGGTGCGCGCAATCTATGAGGAGATCCGTCTTCCACAGCGCGCAACGGCGGGAAGCGCGGGATACGACTTTTTTGCTCCGGTGGAATTTACCATCAAACCCGGTGAGACGGTGAAAATTCCGACCGGAATCCGCGCACAGATGGAGGAAGGCTGGGTGCTTCAGATCTTTCCGAGAAGCAGCCTTGGATTTAAGTACCGCTTGCAATTAAACAACACCGTCGGAATCATCGACAGCGACTATTTCTACTCGGACAACGAGGGACACCTCTTTATCAAGGTGACGAATGATTCCAGAGAGGATAAGACCGTGGAGCTGTTTGCGGGAATGGCGTTTGCACAGGGCGTTTTCCTTCCCTTCGGAATTACGGAGGACGATGCGTGCACGCAGCAGAGAAACGGCGGTCTGGGAAGCACGGACGCGAGGTAGCAGATGAGCAGGACGCAGACGAGAGGAAGAAGGAGACGGCGCAGGAGAAGAAATCCCGCGCTAAGGGGAGCGATTGTGGCGGTTCTTTGCCTGGCACTTGCCGGGGGCGGCGCGTTTGGCGCGGTTCGTGCGGTTGGGATGGTGAAGACTTCACAGCAGAGAAAATTGCGTACAGAGGGCGAAAAAAAGCTCGAATCCGGCGATTACAGCGGCGCGCTCACAGACTTTGAGACGGCGATTGAGTCGCTCAACAAGGATACCGGCGCACTCGCGCTCGACCTTCTGTGCTGGAGAGCGGAGGCAGAGTACCGGCTGGAAGATTACGAGGCCGCGCTTCACACCTATGAGCTTTTGATGGAGCGGGACGAGAAGGAGACCGATTACGTTTATCTTGCCGCGTTGACGAATGCCGCACTTGGAAATGATGACGAAGCACTCGCACTTTACAACCAGGCAAAACAGAGCGATGGCAAGAAGAAGGAGGACACTGTGCAGGAGCGCGCGCTCGATGCGGTCACGGCAATTCTTGCAAAGGCAGGGCGCGCCGATGAGGCGGTCGCATTGTATCAGGAGTCGATGGGGGAGAATCCGGATGGCAAAAAGTATCTTCAGATGGCTGTATATCAGATGGATGGCGAGAATTATGACAGTGCTAGCCTGCTTCTTGACCAGGCAGAATCCTTTGCGGGGGAGGACGAGGAGCTGAAAAAGGAGGTCGCCTACACGCGGGCAGTCCTTAGCGAGTATCGGCTTAATTTTTCCGGCGCGCTGGAACAGTTTCGCTCTTACGTCGCAACCTACGGCGAGGACGAGCGGGCACAACATGAGATCACGTTTTTGGAGAGTCGTTAGAGGAGTATATGGCAGAATTATTTGATCTGAGAGAACAACAGGAGCGGGTGATCCTGATTGCGGTGAGCACGCAGGACGGGGAGGATACAGAAGGATCGCTTGACGAGTTAAATGAGCTGGTAAAGACAGCCGGTGCGGTTGCGGTCGGACGGTTGATCCAGAACCGTGAGCAGGTTCACCCCGGAACGTACCTTGGAAAGGGAAAGCTGGACGAGGTGCGCCAGATGCTCTTTGAGCAATCAGCAACAGGCGTGGTCTGCGACGACGAGCTCAGCCCCGCACAGTTAAAAAACATGGAAGAGGCACTCGAAACCAAGGTGATGGATCGCACCATGGTGATTCTCGACATTTTCGCGGCGAGAGCGCGCACGAGAGAGGGAAAGATTCAGGTAGAGCTTGCACAGTTAAAGTACCGGGCGGCGCGCCTTGTCGGAATGCGCGCTTCTTTATCCAGATTGGGCGGCGGAATTGGAACGAGGGGTCCCGGAGAGAAGAAACTGGAGGTGGATCGGCGTCTGATTCATCAGCGCATCGGACAGCTCAAGGCAGAACTTGAGGACGTAAAACGCCACCGCGAAGTGACCAGACAGCAGAGAGAGCGCAACTTTACACTCACCGCCGCGCTGGTGGGATACACGAACGCGGGAAAATCCACGCTCTTAAACCGCCTGACCGGGGCGGGAATCCTGGCAGAAGATAAGCTCTTTGCCACCCTTGACCCGACGACGCGCAGCTTTACACTTCCCGGCGGGGAGGACGTGCTCTTGACGGACACGGTCGGATTCATCCGAAAACTCCCCCACCACTTGATTGACGCGTTTAAGAGTACGCTTGAGGAGGCGCGTTACAGCGATGTGCTCCTCCATGTGGTGGACTGCTCCAGCCCGCAGATGGATATTCAGATGCACGTCGTCAAGGAGACGCTTCGCGAACTTGGCGTGGTGGACAAGACGATTGTGACGGTCTTTAACAAGGTAGATCAGATGGACGCGCAGGAGATTCCGAGAGACTTCTCGGCAGATTACCATGTGCAAATCTCGGCAAAGACTGGAGAAGGGATCGACAATCTGGTCGATGTTTTGGGGCAAATTCTTAGGAGCCGGAGAGTGTACTTAGAGCGCGTCTTCCCCTACAACCAGGCAGGGCGCATTCAGACGATTCGGGCAAACGGTCAGCTGCTGTCTGAGGAGTATCGGGAAGACGGAATCGCGGTGACGGCTTACGTCCCGGCAGAGATCTTTGGAAATCTGATTCGCGATTAGATGGTCAGAGACATACGAAAGGCATGGCGGACTTGCATGGCAAATCTGCGATGCCTTTTGTCGTTTCATAGGAAATTGCGTCTTATGAAACAAAAACGCTCCGCGCATCAATGGGCGGCGGCTTTGTCTAAGGCGCGCGTGATGGCGTTTAAGAGGGCAGAGGCCGTGTAGTGGGATTGGCTTTGGTAAGAGAGATTTTCCAGAGATTGGGTACTCACGATCTGATCTGCAAGTTCTTTCAGAGTTGGCTGCATCAGCGGATACATGGTCGTGACTGCCTCGTCAAGCGGAGTGAGGGCGATGGCGTTGATCTTGTCGGCGTCCACCGTCACCTGGACGTTTAAGGACTGACCGGAGAGCGTGACCGGGCAGCTGTAAACGCCGGGTATGTAGCTTGCTGCCTGAGATTCGCTTTTATCTTTTGAGGGACGAAACATGACGAGAAAGAGGAGGAGAAGAAGCAGGGCAAGCCCCAGGAAAATGCCGGTGTAGATGATTTCTTTCATTTTCAAAACGACGATCTTTGTCTTGGCACTCATCAGAGAGAACCTCCGTGTTTTTGATACAGCTTATGTGGGAAAATGGATGGTTATGAAAGGAGACGCAAAATGGCGTTACAGTTTGTGTTTGGCGGCTCTGGAGCAGGAAAGACGCGCTATCTCTATGAAGAGGTAATCCGCGTCTCGCTCGCAGAACCGGGAAAAAAGGTACTTGTAGTCGTACCGGAGCAGTTCACCATGCAGGTGCAAAAGGAGCTGATCGCACTCCACCCCCAAAAGGGAATCATGGACATTGACGTGCTCAGCTTTAAGCGGCTCGCCTACCGTGTGTTTGACGAGCTCGGCGTGGCCTTGCCTGCGGTGCTCGACGATATGGGAAAATCCATGGTGCTTCGCAGAGTCTGTGCCAGAATGCAGGGCGGATTGGAGCTCTACGGGGGGCATCTGGGGCAGGCTGGGTTTATCAGCCAATTAAAGTCGCAGATCTCAGAGCTGCGCCAATACGGGATTGAGCCGGATGCCCTGCGCGAGATTCGCGGGGAGGCGGGGGAACTCTTATCCGCCAAGTTAAAAGACCTTGGAACAATCTATCAGGAGTTTCAGGATTATATCGAAAACCACTACATCACGGCGGAGGATATTTTGGACATTCTTTGCAAACGACTGCCAGAATCAAAATTCCTCGATGGGAGCGTGATCTATCTGGACGGCTACACGGGATTTACCCCGGTGCAGCACCGTTTGGTGGAGCTGTTTCTTGAGAAGGCGCAGAAAGTCGTTTGCGCTTTGACGATTGATCCAAAGGCAGATCCTTACAAGGAGAGCGGGATTCAGAACCTCTTCTACATGAGTAAGCACGCGGTAAGCCGACTGGCCTCAGTGTGCCGCGAGAAAAAGATTCCGATTCTTGACGCCGTAATCTTGGAAAAGAGACCGGGACCGCGCTACGAGAACAGTCCGTCGCTTGGATTTTTGGAGCAGGAGTTGTATCGGTACGGGCGAAACTTTTGGGAAGGAACTCCCGGCGAGGTAGAACTCTTTGCAGGGCAGACGCCTGCGGATGAGATCCGATACGTCAAGAGCCGGATGCAGGAATTGACGCGCTCCGGAAAGCTGCGCTACCGGGACATGGCGGTGGTGACAGGAGATCTGGAAAATTATGGCAGAGAGATTGCGCGCCAATTTGACAAGGCACAGATTCCCTGGTTCATGGACAACAAAAAGAGCATTCTGGAAAATCCCATGGTGGAGCTGATTCGGGCAGTGACAGAGGCGATGGGAGATTTCTCCTACGAGAACGTGTTTCGCTACTTAAAGACGGGGCTGGTCTATGATCTGGAAAATGAGGAAGCCCGCTACTCGCTTGGCGAGGCAAAACTTCTCACCAGCCGATTGGAAAATTACGTCCGCGCGCTCGGAATCGTGGGCTGGAAATCGTGGGAGCGCGAGTGGGAGCGAGTACCCAAGGGCTTTGAGACGCTCAATCTCGCAGAACTCAATGCGTTTCGGGAGTGGGTACTTACGCCGTTAAAAAAATTGCGGGTCGCATTTTCGCAAAAAGGGGCGACTATCGCCCAGGTGACGGAGGCTTTGCGCGAGTTTCTTGTGGAGCTTCGCATCGAGGAAAAGCTCACCGTGATGAGCGAGAACTTTTCCACTCAGGGGGACGAGGCGATGGCGCGGGAGTATGCTCAGGTCTACGGGCTGGTCGATGAACTTTTGGAGCAGCTTTCGGGACTTCTTGGGGAGGAAACGGCGCAGCGCAAGGTGTATGCCCAGATTTTGGAAGCCGGATTTTCGGAGATCCGTGTCGGTGTGCTTCCGGCAACGCTTGACCAGGTGCTGGTCGGAGATTTGACGAGAACGCGTCTGGAAGGGATTCAGGTACTCTTTTTTGTTGGGGTCAATGATGGAATTGTGCCACAAAAAAAGAGCGGGGGAAGTCTTTTGACGGATCGTGACCGCGAATTTTTCAAGGCGCGGCGGATGGAGCTTGCGCCGACGGCAAGGGAGGATGGCTGTATGCAAAAGTTCTACCTCTACCGGATGCTCACAAAGCCCTCTGCCCGCCTGGTTCTCACCTACGCCGGGCAGGATGCGGCAGGAAAGGCTCTTCGCCCATCCACGCTCTTGACGGAAGTGCGCCGCTTATTTCCAGACTTAAAAGAGATTCGCGGCGAACATTACGCGTGGCCGCTTCAGACAAGACAGGACGCCAAAGAGGCGTTGATCGGAGGACTGTCCGCGTGCAGGCATGACCAGGAAAACGGAAAAGAAGCAATCGTGGAGGAGTTTTTGGAGCTTTACCGCTGGTTTTTGCGCCAGGATGAGGAGAGCGAACAGGCACGCGCTCTGGTTCGGGCAGCGTGCTACTACTACGAGGAGAAGGGAATCGGAAAGGCGGCGGCAAGAGCTCTCTACGGCGACGTTCTTCAGGGAAGCGTCACGCGTCTGGAGCAATACGCATCCTGCGCCTACGCACATTTTTTAAGATACGGACTGGAGTTGTTGGAGCGGCGCGAATACGAGTTGGAAGCCGTGGATCTTGGAAATCTCTTTCACCAATCCATTGACCGCTGCTTTGAGACGATGAAGGAGCAGGGACGCGACTGGCGCGCGCTCACCGAGGAGAGCCGAAAAGAGTTGGTGAAGGAGTGCGTGGGGAAGGTTGTGGAGGAGTACGGCAGCTCGATCATGACGAGCAATGCCCGCTACGCCTATCTTGCGGGGCGCGTGGAGCGTATGACGGATCGAACGATCTGGGCACTCGCCGAGCAGGTCAAGCGCGGCGACTTTACCCCGGTGGGATTTGAAGTGTCTTTTTCTGCCTCCGATAACTTAAAAGCAATGCGGATCGGTCTTGACGACGGGGCGCAGCTTCGCTTGAAAGGGCGGATCGACCGGATGGATCTGTGTGAGGACGAGGAGAAGCTCTACGTCAAGATCATCGACTACAAGTCCGGCGGGACGCGTTTTGACCTCTCCGCACTCTACTACGGGCTTCAGCTTCAGCTGGTCGTCTACTTAGATGCGGCGATGGAGCTTGTGGGAAGAAGCAATCCGGGAAAGAAGCTCGAACCAGCAGGCATTTTCTACTACAACATTCAAGACCCGCTCGTCGAAAAGACCGGAGAGATGAGCGAGGATGAGATTCAGGGCGAGATCTTAAAAAAGTTAAAGATGAACGGGTTGGTCAACAGCAAGATGGAGGTCATCAGCCACTTAGACCGCGATATCAAGACGCAGTCGGATGTGATTCCGGTCGCAATCAAGGCCGGTTTGATTCAGGAAAGCCGCTCCTCGGTGGCGAGTGCCGAGCGGTTTGATCTGCTTCGCGGGTATGTCAACCGAAAGCTGCGGGCGGCGGGAAATGAGATCTTGTCGGGCGAGGCGCGGATGGCTCCGTACAAAGAGACGAACCGGACGTCCTGCGATTACTGCCCGTACCACGCGGTTTGCGGGTTTGACACAAAGACGGCAGGTTACGCTTACCGCAGGTTGAAATCGTTGGATACAGACAAAATCTGGGAAGAACTGGAAAAACAGGGAGGAAACGACGATGGCAGTGACATGGACAAGCCAGCAAATGAAAGTCATTGAGAGCAGAAACCGCAACCTGCTCGTCTCGGCGGCAGCTGGTTCGGGAAAGACGGCGGTATTGGTGGAGCGAATTATCCGTATGATCAGCGACCCGAAAAAGCCGCTCAGCATTGACCAGCTTCTGGTGATGACCTTCACAAACGCGGCGGCGTCGGAGATGCGCGAGCGAATCGGTGCGGCGGTTGACAACTTGATCTTGACGCAGCCCATGAACGAGCACCTGTGGCTTCAGGCGGCACTCGTCCCGCAGGCGCAGATCGGCACGATCGACGGATTTTGTCTTCAGCTGATCCGCAATCATTACAGCACGTTGGAGATTGACCCGGCGTTTCGCATCGGGGATGAGGGCGAGCTCTCGCTACTTCAGGCGGACGTGATGGGGGAACTTTTGGAGGAGCGATACCAAAGTGGGGAGGAGCAATTTGGCGCGTTTGTGGAGCAGTTTGGGCGCGGAAAATCGGACGCCGGGATTGAGCAGGTGATCTTGCAGGCGTGGCAGTTTGCACAGAGCCATCCCTGGCCGATGGAGTGGCTGGCATCGTGCAAAGAAGGCTTAAAAAACGAGGCAGAGGGAAATGTCAACACGAGTGCGTGGATGGATTTTGTCTTTTCGGATGTGCAAATGCAGATGGAGGAACTTTTGGAGCTCCTGGAGCAGGCACTCGACATTTGCAGGCAGGATGAGGGCGCGCTCTGTTATGAGCCCATGCTCTTAAACGACTGTCGCCGCATCCGGGCGATTCAAAAGGCGGCGCGGGATGCGGACTACGAAAAACTTTGGAGTGCGCTCAACGAGCTGACGTTTGACCGGTTGGCGGCGGCGCGCGGCTCAAAGAACCAAGACCCGGACGCAAAGGCGTATGCCGCGGATCTTCGCGCGCAGGCAAAGGCACTGAGGGATCGCGTCAAAAAAGTGGCTGGGAAATGCCAGGATCGCTACGCCGCGCAGAACCCCGATGAGATGGTGCAGGCACTGGAGGCGACGGCTCCGGTCCTCACCGAGCTGTTTGAGTTGACAGAAGCATTTGACGAGAAATACACACAGAAAAAGCGGGAGAGAAACGTTCTGGACTTTAACGACCTGGAACACCTGGCACTGGAAGTGCTCTATGAGAAGGACGAGACGGGAAAACGCCGTTTTTCAAAGGTTTCAGACGAACTTGCGGCGCAATATGAGGAGATTCTCGTCGATGAGTATCAGGACAGCAACCTCGTGCAGGAAGCCCTGCTTGCCGGAATCTCCAGGGAGCGGTTTGGATCGCCGAACGTCTTTATGGTGGGAGATGTCAAGCAGAGTATCTACCGCTTCCGTCTGGCAAGACCGGAACTGTTCCTGGAAAAGTACGGACAGTACACTGAGGAGGAGAGCGCGCACCAAAAGATTGAGCTGAGACAGAATTTCCGCAGCCGTGCGACGGTGCTTGAGAGCGTCAATGATGTGTTCTTTCGGCTCATGACAAAAAAGCTCGGAGGAATCCGCTACACGCAGGAGACGGCACTTCACTCCGGGGCATCATTTCCGGAAGGGGAGCGAACGGGAGAAGCCACGGAACTTCTCCTTGCCGACAGCGCGGTACAGACGCTCAAACAGCTGGATGAGGACGCGATGGATTACACGGCAAAGGAGCTGGAAGCGCGCATGATCGCAGGAAAGATTCGCCAGATGCTTGACCCCGAAAAGGGACTTTGCGTGCTCGATAAAAAGACGGGGCAGTACCGCCCGGCGCGTCTTGGAGATATGGTGATCCTGCTTCGCAGCATGACCGGCTGGTCAGAGATCTTTGTCAACGTCCTGATGAACGAGGGAATCGCGGCAAAGGCACAGACAAAGACGGGTTACTTTAACGCTGTGGAGGTTGAGACCATGCTCAGCTTGCTTGCGGTGACGGACAACCCGATTCAGGACATTCCGCTTGCCGCCGTCTTGCGCTCGCCGATCGGGCAGATGACGGATGAAGAACTTGCGTGGCTGAGCGCGGCGCAGAAAAACCGCCCGGAAAAAGGGCAGGATCGGGGCATCTTCGGGGCACTTGAGAGCTGGAAGAAACTGGGAAAAGGAAATCTTGAAATTGCGGACGATGCGGTGCGTGCGATGGATGAGAAGATTGCGCGTTTTTGCGCGCTTCTTGAGCAGCTTCAGAGGGAGGCGGCGTATCTTCCGGTGCACCAACTGATTGAGCGGGCGATGGATCTGAGCGGGTATTACGACTATGTGAGTGCCATGCCTGCCGGAAATACGAGACGGGCAAACCTTGATATGCTGGTGGAGAAGGCAGTGGCATACGAGGCGACAAGCTACAAGGGACTCTTCCATTTTATCCGCTACATTGAAAAGCTCAAAAAGTACAACACGGACTTTGGCGAAGCCGGGGGACTTGACGAGGGCGAGGACGTGGTGCAGATCATGAGTATCCATAAGAGCAAGGGATTGGAGTTTCCGGTGGTCTTTCTTGCAGGACTTGGCAAGCGATTCAACCGTCAGGACATCAATGGAGCATTGCTTCTTGACGCAGACCTTGGGGCCGCGGCGGACTGGATCGACCAGAAGCGGCGTCTCAAGGTTTCGACCTTAAAAAAGCAGGTTTTTGCGCGGCGCATGGAGCTTGAAAGTCTGGGCGAGGAA
>Cebus_capucinus_imitator_PRJNA485217_SSR096__coassemble_300_pt1 | contig 28194 bp, 26 predicted proteins | sample Cebus_capucinus_imitator_PRJNA485217_SSR096__metabat2_high_PE_003 | metagenome-assembled genome bin Cebus_capucinus_imitator_PRJNA485217_SSR096 | reverse complement strand
GGCATCCTCGTCTCGGACAAAGAGCAGTCCAGCTACATCAAGCCGTTTGTCAACCAGCTGGATCACCGCGTGATGTTTGCGGAGAAATCCTGGGGAAGTTTTCGCGTGCTGGACGTTGGGCACGAGAGCTTGACGATCAAGGTCACGTTAAATCCCGGTCATGGCATGAATTACCACAGCCACCAATTCCGCGATGAGGTCTGGAACGTGATCAGTGGAAGCGGACGTGCCGTACTGGACGGCAAAGAACAGAACGTAATGCCAGGCGATGTCTTAAAGATGCCTGCCGGATGCAAGCACACGATCTTTGCTAAGACGGAGCTTCAGGTGATTGAGGTTCAATTTGGCGAGGAGATCAACGTGCAGGATAAAATCAAATACGAGCTGTAATACAGAAAATCCCGCGGATTATCCCGCGGGATCTTTTGATTTCATAGGAAATTGCGTCCTATGATTGCGGATACTCTGCATTCAGCACGGCATCCACCTTTGCCTTGCTTACCAGGTTGACTGCCTTGGAGTCGGCAAGTTTCGTGTAGTAGGAGTCGCCGTCCTGCGTCAGGTTTCCGATCAAAAGCGTGGTTGTGATGTCCTCGCCGTCTTTTCGGCACGTCCAGGTGATGGTGGCAGAGGGATTTGTCAGTCCATAACCTGCCAGCGCGGCTTCGTCCGCTTTGTACGTCTCGCAGGAGGTGATGTAGAGACTGCTGATGGCGTCTGCCACGTTGTTGAGCTGCGAGTTGTCTTCGAGCTTATTTGCCTCGGAGTCCGTGGCGTTTTTGAACCAGGCGATGTTTCCGCTGGAATCAATCGTTTCCTTAATAAAATGCAGTTGAGAATCGCCCGTTGTGACGGTGACGTCGCGCACGTCAGAACCGGAGATCTGCGGCAATTTCTCGACCTGTAAAAAGTCGTTTAACTCCTTTGCGGCGGCGTCCGCCAAGGTGATGTCCACGGTATAGACCTGAGTTCCGCCGGAGATGCAGGCGTAGTACTCGGTGGTGGTCGCTGTTCCAGTCAGATCCGTTCCTGCCTGCACGAGATCTCCGACAAGCAGAGTTGCCGGGGAGTTGTCGCTTCTTGTGACTTCAATGCGGATACGCGGATCGACAAGCCCGTAGGAGTCGAGTGCGTCCGGGGAGTCGAGTTTGCGGCTTGCCTCCAGCTTGGAAAGGCTTTCTTTCAAGGAGTTTAATGATGTCTGGCGCACCGGGAAGTCAGGATCACCGTCGTAATACCAGGTGTCACCGTCCAAGTGAAATGCCAGGGTGGAATCTCCGTTGGTGATGGAGATTCCGGTGATGTCCGAGAAGTCGGTCATATAGATTTTGGATGCTTCCTCGCTCTGCTCGGCTTTATCCGCGGACTTTTTTTGCACCTGCATGGCGATGGCGTAGGCGGCGCACAGTACAACAAGAGCGATCAGTGCGCCGATGATTTTTTTGTTTCGCTTCATATGATAAGTCCTTTCTGAAATCTTACAGCTTTCTGCGCTTCATCCAGATGACGAATCCTGCAATCAGGAAAATGACCGGAATGACGATGATAAACAAGGCACTCCAGAGACCACCGGAAGAGATCATGTTGTAGGTAACTTCCAGGCTCTTTGTCGGGATTGCAAGCGCAGTTGCCTCCGGCAGGTCGAGCGTGACGGCGTTCATAAAGATCGTCAGGTTCGTCAAGCTGGGGAACTGGCTGAGCAGGCTATCGTCTGCCATGCCCGGCGCGGTGATCACGGTGAAGTTTGCGGTGGGAACCGTTTCCTCCCCGTCTGCGTCTGAATCGGATGCAGTTTCCTGCGTCTCCTCAGCTGGAACATTGACTTCCTCGGAGGCAGTCGCGCCGAGCACATACGTTCCGATAGTCTGCTCGCCGCTTACCGGGTCAACGAGAACGCCCTGATCGCTGGTGGTGAGGAAGGACTTCACCGTCAATCCGTCGCGCAGGTTCTCGTTTAAGGTCATGCCGGAAGGCTGAACGAGGAGGGCGGCCGTCTTGCTTCCGACGTTTGTGAGAAGTCCTGCGGAAAAGTCATAGGTCGGAATCACGTTAAACTGGCTTCCGCCGTAGAAGTGACCGGATGCGGTGTCCGCCACATATCCGTTCTTTAAGTCCATGCCGTACTGCGCGCACAGAGCGGTGAGGTTTGGCGTGCCGGACTCGGTTACACCGGTGAGGAGGAAGACATTTCCCCCCTGATTTAAGTATGCCTGAATGAGATCCACTTCATCCTGGGACAGATCGGTCTGCGGGTAATTGATGAGAAGCAGGTCGCAGTCATCCGGGATTGCCCCGTCCGTCATCAAGTTTAAGTCCTCGGTCTTTAAGCCGGACTTGGAGATGGAATCCTGAATCTGGGAGGAGAGGCTGCTTTCCTGATGCCCGCTCAGCGTGTAGACGGTGGGCTGAGAACTGCTCGTCACGTTGGAGATCGCACTTGTGATCTGCCCTTCCCCGTCAAATGCCGTCTCTTTGTACTGGCCGTATTGATAGTAGGACATGGTGTCGATCTGGATGATGTCGGAGAAGGCGATGGATTGGTTCTTTCCGGTGCTCTCGCAGGTCACAAAGATCGTGTTGGTCTCTGTTCCCAGGGAATTTAAGATGTCCGGGTGCAGAACCGGGTTTGCCTCCTCGATCTTGATGTGGGAGGAAGCGTCGCCGTAGAGCTCAACAAAGTGCTGGATACGCTCGTCAATCATATCCGGGTCAGCCACGATGTAGATGGTTACGTCCTGGTCAAGATTGGAGAGCAGGTTTTTTGAGGTATCGCTCAACTTGTAGAGCTGGTTGGAACTGAGATCCACACGGCGGTATTTTGCCGGAAATGTTCCGACGATCAGGTTGACCACGATGACGGCGGCGATCACAAGAACCGTAAACAGAGCCATCGCCCCGCCTTTTTTTAATTGCTTATTCATGATGTCTCCTCCTTAGCTCCATCTGCGTTTTTCCGTGGTCTGCACGGTCAAAAAGAGCAGGACAAATGTCACGCTCACATAGAACACCAAACCGGAAATTTCCAAAATATGGTCGTTGACCACGGTATTGAAGATGTCTGCCAGAACCATTTTCTCCATCAACGTAACGAGTGCCCGTTCAAAGAGACTCTGCTTGACAAAGAATGTGATCCCCATTGCCGCGACGCCCACAATCTCTGCACCGATTCCAAAGGGAACGGATTCCGTGACGCGATAGAGGATGAAGGCGAGAATGCTCCACAAAATGATCAATCCAATCAGGGAATCTCTCGCAGTCGTCGGCATGAAGTTGATCAGGCTTGGCCAGAGAATTAAAATCAGCATGATTCCAAACGTGCCTGCCGCCGCGATCAGCTGGCTCTCCGTCAGAGAGGAGATGAAAAGACCGATCGCAATGTAGGTGCATCCGAGCAGGAAAAAGGTCAAGATCGCGCCGTAGTCTTCCGCAAGATATGCCGTGCCGTTCATGCGGATGATCAGCGGGCAAAAGCAGGAGACGAGTACTGGAACGGCAAAGATCGTCACCATGGAGAGGTATTTTCCAAGGACAATGCTCCACAGGGAGACTGGCGAGGTCAAAAGCAGCTGATCCGTCTTGGAGCGGCGTTCCTCGGACATACTGCGCATGGTCAAAACCGGGATGGCAAGAAGCAAAATTGTGGTGATTCCGCTCAATGTGTAGCCAAAGTAGGGATAGCCGCCGATCATGTTCGTCGCCATAAAGTAGATGCCCATGAACATGGTGACAAAGGCGATAAAAATATATCCGGTCATGGAACAAAAGTAAGACTTGAGTTCCCGCTTATAGATTGCTGTCATCGCTTGTTACCTCCTTTTCTCCCTCCGTCAGCTCTAAGAAGACTTCCTCCAGAGAAGCGCGCACGGGTTCCATCGCAAGAATGGGCAGACCGGCATTTGCACATGCAAAGAAGATCGCTTCCCGCACATCTGTGGTGGATTCCTCTTTTGCGTAATCCACGCTGAAACGGCAAACCTGCTCCTCCTTGGATGCGAGCGGAGTGAGATTTTCGACGCCTGCGATATTCGATAAGAGATCGTGCACAGCCGCTTCTTCGCCTTTTACCGAGAGCGTCAATCCCGTCGCGCCGGAGAGCTGACGTTCCAGATTTTCCGGCGTGTCGCTTGCGATGAGTTTTCCATGGTTGATGATTAAAATGTGGTCGCAGACCGCGCTCACCTCGGAGAGAATGTGGGAACTGAGAATCACGGTGTGCTTTTTGCCCAGGCTCTTAATCATGTCGCGGATCTCGATGATCTGCTTGGGGTCAAGGCCAACAGTCGGCTCGTCCAGGATGATGACCTGGGGATTGCCAAGGAGTGCCTGCGCCATGCCGACTCTTTGGCGATAACCTTTTGACAAGTTTCGGATTAGTCTTCCGGAGACGTCTGTGATACCGACCAGCTCCATGGCCTCGGCGATGGACTGCTGTCTGGAAGATTTTGGAAGTTTCTTTAGCCCCGCGGCAAAGTCGAGGTACTCCTTCACCGTCATATCGGTGTAAAGCGGCGGAATCTCCGGCAGATACCCAAGACGTGCCTTGGCTGCCTCCGGCTCTTCCAGCATATTTTTACCGTCAATAAAGACCTGACCGGAATCCGCACCAAGATACCCCGTCATAATGTTCATGGTGGTGGATTTTCCCGCGCCGTTTGGGCCAAGGAAGCCGTAAATCTGACCATCCTCGACCTGAAAACTCAGGTGATCCACTGCGACGTGATTCCCGTAAGTCTTGACAAGATCTTTCACTTCAATCACTGCAATACTCCTCCTATCACTTTTTCATAGCTTTATATCCTACGGCGAAAATGTGATAGAAATGTGAAAGAAATCTTAGGAAGCGATGAATTTGGAAAGGAACGCAAAAGATACAATGATTTTCACCAGATTTTGACAAATGCTACATAGCCTTTACGCGCTCAGGCGGCTATGATGAAGGGGAAGAATCGAACGGAAGAGAATGTGTGGATTTTGATGGGGGGGGGTAATAAATGAGTGATGATTTCTCCGATAATCAGAAGGAGATTCCCCGCAAAATTTGCGAAAGACGCGGTTAAATTGGGAAAAACTATTGAAGCCGCTGGAGAAGGCGATGCGGCTCACGGTGTCGGAGCTGTTGAGCAGCAAAAATTGACAGTTTCGCACGCGAACAAGGTGAATGTAGTGCGTGAGTGTGTAGCCGGTGATCCGGCGAAATTGATGCGAGAGATAGTAGGGACTCATGCAGGCTTCCCGCGCCAACTGATCGAGGCTCAATTCCTCGCTGTAATGGGTGTGGATGTAGTTGGAGACAGAGTAGATCTGCTCGGAAACCTTATCCTCGATCGCTTCTGGGTGGTAGAGATTGCTCTGGGAAAAGGAGCTTAGCTCGCACAGAAACTGGGTGAAGATGCTGTGCACCAGAAGCTCGCTCGCTCCGGAGAGTACCTGGGAAGTTTCCTGGCGGGCAATCTGTGTGATCTGGTTGATCCGGGTGGCAAGCACGCCAAACTGTGCTTTGGTGAAACGATAGATTGGGAGGGGGTTATAAAAAGGGCGAAGAATTTCCTCGTATCCGTCCGCAAAGCCGAAACGGTTTTCGGGGAAGAGAAAACTGATAATCAATCGCTTGGAAGGTTCTTCCTGCGTGTAACACGTCTTGTGCAGCATGGAGGGAGGCAGCAGTACCAGGTCATTGCAGTGAATCTGGTAGGGAACGCCTTTCAAAAAGTGGATCGCGCTCGGAGAGAGGAGAATATGAATCTCAAAGTAGGTATGCAGATGCTCAAACTCCATATTGACCTGACGGGAGCGGCGGTCAAAATCAAAGAAATAAAAGGTGGAATTTTCCAGGTCGTTTACAATGATGAAACGCTGGTCTTCGTATTGGATGGATGCGGACATGGGGGTGCTCCTTTCGTGGGGGATAAAACAATTTTATAGTATAACAAATCGGGAGAAAAAACACAAGACAGGATTCTTTTGGAGGTGTAATGATGAAGCAAAAAAAGACACTTATACTCTTTACGGATAGTGGGGATACGATCATTGACGAGTCCACGCAGCAATATGAGAAGGCGCGTCCTCAGATTGTGGAACGCGCGGATTTTATTGAAAATGCGGGTGAGGTGCTAAAAGAGCTGCATGAAGCGGGCTACACGATCGCACTGGTTGCGGACGGGGAGGAAGACTCGTTTCAGAATGTTTACCGGGAAAATGGGCTGCGCCACTGTTTTGATGCCTGGGTCGTCTCGGAGACTGTGGGAGAGCAAAAGCCGGAACCGATCATGTTTCAGACGGCGATGGATGCGCTGGGGCTGACGCAGGATGATAAGAGCCGGATTGTGATGGTCGGAAACAACTTAAAAAAAGATGTTGCAGGGGCGAATCGCTTTGGGATCACAAGCGTCTGGCTGGATTGGTCGCCCAGGTATTTTCACGAGTTTGAGGAGGAGGACTGGAAGCCGGATTACATTTTGCACCACCCGTCGGAGCTTCCTGCGCTTCTTTCGCGCCTGGAAACGGAATTAGAAGAGAGACGAGCGCAAAAAATGCAATAATTGGAAAAAGAGAAACGCAAATGGTGAGTGGATAGAATAGACAAAGAAATATAAAATATGACTTAAATATTAAACAAAATGCTCTGTTTTGGGCGGGGAGGACGGGATAAGGTACGATGAAAACGAAAAAAGCGGGGAATGTGAGACTGTATCTACGCAACAACTGGCAACTCTATCTGATGTTGCTCATCCCGGTGGTGTACATGATTCTCTTTAAGTACAAGCCAATGTTGGGCGTGATCGTGGCATTCAAAAAGTTCAACATTTTCCAGGGAATCTGGAAGAGCCCGTGGATTGGACTTGCAAACTTTAAAGAGGCGTTCACTTCCAAGGATTTCTGGGACGCGCTCAAGAACACACTGATCTTAAATATCGGAGACCTGATCATCGGCTTCCCGTTTCCGATCTTTTTGGCAGTCTTTTTGAATGAGCTTCGCAATGCAAATGTTCGGAAAGTGACGCAGACGCTTCTGTATCTGCCAAACTTCCTTTCCTGGGTTATTATCTCCGGAATTGCCACGCAGCTTTTATCTGCAAGCGGTTTGGTCAACAACCTGCTCAACACGCTGGGATTTGAGAGCGTTGCGTTTTTGAGCAACAATTTCCTCTGGAGATTCGTCTATTGGGTGTTTGGCGTCTGGCAGGGCGCGGGCTACTCTCTGATCGTCTATCTGGCGGCATTGATGGCGACGGACGCTTCTTTAGGCGAGGCGGCATACATTGACGGAGCGACGAGAATGCAGCGAATCTGGCACGTCACACTTCCGCAGATTTCCTCCACCATCACGGTTCTTCTGATTATGCAGGTCGGAAAGCTCGTATCCATCAGCTTTGATCGCCCCTACATGATGGGAAATACGCTGGTTCGAGGCGCGTCAAACGTAATCAGTACTTATGTGTACTCCATCGGTCTTGCATCGGGACGATTTGACTTTGCGACGGCGATCGGACTCTTCCAGACCGTAGTCGGCATCGTACTCGTTCTGATTGCAAATGCGACGATCAAGAAAATGGGACAGGAGGGAATCATCTGATGAGCACAATCAACAGCAAGGCAGAGAGAGCCTTTCAGATCTTTTGGACGCTATTTTTTGTGGTAATCACCTGTATTGCCATGATTCCGATTCTTCGCGTGATTGCAGTTTCGTTCAGCTCGAAAAATGCCATCACCGCCGGTTGGGTGACGATCTTCCCGATTGGATTCAATACCGAGGCTTACACGAGGGCCTTCCAGAGCGGCAGCTTTGTACGCGCGTTTGGCTACTCCATCGCCTTGATGATCGGTTCTACGGTGATTAACCTGGTGATGACCGTTCTTGCAGCGTACCCGCTCTCCAAGAAAAAGCTGGTCGGCGGCAATCTTGTGATGACACTGTTTGTCCTGACCATGTACTTAAACCCCGGCATCATTCCAGAATACTTAAATGTCCGGGATTTCAAGATGATTGATACGGTCTGGGCGTTGATCGTTCCGGGCGCGCTGAGTGCTTACAACATGATTATCATGTGCAACGCGTTTCGCGGAATTGATGCGGCAATCTACGATGCGGCAAGAATTGACGGGTGCAGTGAGATGCGTACCTTGGTGAGCGTGGCATTGCCCTTAGTCTATCCGACGATAGCGACGCTGGGACTGTTCTACGCAGTGAGCCGTTGGAATGGAATCAGCGATGTGCTCTACTACATCAATTCTTCCAAATATTTTACGGTTCAGATGGTCTTAAAGCAGTTTGTGGAGGCGGTGAATGTATCCGTTGAGGAGGGACTTCAGACAAACCTCGTTGCAGAGAACATCAAGGCTGCAAGCATCGTGATCTCCATGCTTCCGATGCTGATCGTTTACCCCTTTGTTCAGAAGTTCTTTACGAAGGGCATCATGATCGGCGCGGTGAAGGGATGAGCAAAACTTGTAAATTTACAAAATATGGGAGGAAAAAGGCATGAAGAAGAGAAGTTTCTTGAAGGGAACGGCTGCAATGGTACTTGCGGCGATGGTGGCTGCCGGGGCGACTGGATGCGGCGGCGGTGGACAGAGCGCGGATGCGGGTTCTGGCAGTGCGAACACGGATTCCGGTAATTCCGCAAAAGAGACCACGATCAACGTGATGGTCTGGGATCGTGGAAATGCAGCCCCCGGAACGACGACCGAGGACAACGCCCTGACGCAGTGGATCAAGGATCAGGTCAAAGAGCAATTCAACATCAATGTCGAGTACACGGCAGTGCCAAGATCCGAGTCCGACGACAAGTTAAATATCATGATGTCCGGCGGAACGGCTCCCGACATTGTATTCACCTACGACCAGGCATTGTTTTACAACTACGCAAACAGTGGCGCGCTGGCAGACTTGAGCGGAGCATACGATGCTTATGGTCAGAACATCCAAAAATATTGCGAGGAGGCGCAGACCGTTGGAACGCTGGGCGATTCTAGGTTTGCCGTAATGAAGCAGAGAGGCGAGGAACATCCCCGTCACGAGGCGTACATCCGCAAAGACTGGCTTGACCAGCTCGGAATGGAGATGCCAAAGACAAAGGCAGAGCTTGGCGAGTACCTGCGCGCCGTCAAGGAGAACAATCTGGGCGGAACAAAGACGATTCCGTGGGCGATGAGCGGACGCTCTGATACCGAGAAAATGTACTTAAACTTTGTCGGTTCCTATGTGGACTTTGCGGATGACAAAGAGGCGTACACCTACAATGAGGGATATATCGCAGTAGCACCCGGAGCAAAGGACGGAATCAAGCAGCTCAACGAGTGGTACAATGAGGGATTGATCACAAAGGACTTCCCGACCGATACGGCAGAGGACGTTTATATGTCCGACATTTCCAACGGATATGTGGGATTCTTGCTGGATGACATTTCCCATGCACATGACAGTTTTGCCGTGCTCAACACCTCACTTGGCAAGGAGACCTTTGCTCCAATTCAGTGTTTTGAGCTTTCCGACGGCACGTCCTATCGCACACCGTTTGAGTACCGCTACGCGATGTTTGTGATGGTTCCGAGTGCGAGTCAGGACAAGGTGGAAGCCTGCATGAAGTATTTGAACTGGATGGCAGACCCGGAAGTTGCTGTGAACATCCGCTACACGCCGGATCATACCGTCAACGAGCTTGGCGTTGCTGTAGAGCCCACGGATGCTGAGAAGGAAGCGAAGGGGTATCCCGGAACCTGTGACGATCTGTGCATTATGAACCTGAACTTTGACTGGGTCAGCGATGTGGACGTATTGGCGCAGACCATGTACGACACGCAGGAGCAGGAGTGGGCGAGCGTGGATTGGTATAAGGACTACTACAACGTAGGTGCTGAGGGCAAGTTCCGCTATCCGACCTTTGCATACATTTCCACGGATGAGCAGACTTACGGCGCGGACGTAAAGACCCGTCTTCTGGAGTTTGTATACACCTGTATCTGCGCTCCGACCGACCAGTTTGAGGCGACTTACGAGGCTGGATACAACGAGTTAATCAATGCCGGACTTCAGAAGATTCTCGACGGAAGAGCATCTTACTACGACAGTTTGGAGAAATAAATCAAGGAGAGAGCCTGCAAAATTTGTTGCAGGCTCTTTTTGGGAGGGAAATGATGACGGATTTGGAACTTGCAAAGAACTACTGCCCGGTATTCTGGATGGATGAGAGAGAGCCGTTTGCGATGAAGGCGTTGGGAGTGAGCGTATTTTATGCGGATGCAAGAAGTGACTCCTTCCCAAAGCGGATGGTCACGGCAGACTGGGAAGAGACGAGGTGCGTGATCGAGTATGCGATCTGGTTTGACTACGATATTCAGCACTTGTATGAGCTGGAACACGTCTGGATTTGGGTGGGACGCGACGGGCTCGTGCAAAAAGTGCAGGGAAGTTTTCACGGAAAGTTTTTGAATGTGGTGAATTTGGAAAATGGGAAGGTTCCGTTTGACGAAAACGGGCGAGTTTCGGTTTACCTTCAGCCTGGAAAACACGCGGTTCTTGCAGATCCCAGACTGGTGCGGATCGTCCCGGACTGGATGGAGAGCTGCAATGAACTTTCTGGGGCGGACGGCGTGGTGATTCCGGAATTTTTCGCCGGGAAAATCTCCTGCGATGAGGAGCTTTCCAAACGAGTTTGTTCCTATATAAAAGAGCATTTTTTCTTCGTGCCAAGCCTTCGCTGGAACGCATTTTCCCCAAACGAGACAATGTTTGTAACTTGGGAAGAATTAAAGGCGCGGATTCCGGGCTGGGTGAATGCAGAACTGGAAAAGATTCGCAATTCGTAAGATTTTCTCTGTTTACGCGGGCTCTTTGCGGGTGTATAATACTTTGCAAAACGATTTGCGGAGGAATTTTATGAAGTTAAAGAAATTGACATCCATTCTCGCGACAATCTGCCTGGGCGGCGTGCTGCTTGCTGGCTGCGGTGCGTCCACACAGAAGACGGACACGCCGGAGCAGACGAGCGCGCAGGAGACGACGAAGAAAGAGACGAACCAGAGCGCGCTTTCCGAGAGCACATTGGCGCAGGAGAGCGAGACGCAGGCAGAGGAAGAGAACCTTTTGAGCGGACGTCACCACGTTGTGATTAACGTGAAAGATTACGGCTCCATCTCCGTGGAACTGTACGCGGATGAAGCACCGATCACGGTGACGAATTTTGTGAACCTGGCAAAAGAAGGATTTTACGACGGTCTGACCTTCCACCGGATTATGGAAGGATTCATGATGCAGGGCGGAGACCCGCTCGGAACCGGAATGGGCGGCTCTGACCAGACGATCAAGGGCGAGTTTGCCTCAAACGGCGTGGAAAATCCTCTCTCCCACACGAGAGGCGCGATCTCCATGGCAAGATCCCAGAACCCGGACAGTGCAAGCTCTCAATTTTTCATCGTTCATGAGGACAGCACCTTCCTTGACGGCGATTACGCTGCCTTTGGATATGTGACCGACGGTATGGACGTGGTGGATGCGATCTGCACGGACTCCACAAAAGTTGTGACCGACAACAACGGTACGATTCCAAAGGAAAATCAGCCCGTTATTGAGAGTATTCAGGTCGTGGATTAGTACTTGAAAAATAGAAACGCGTATGTTATACTAACTTGCGACGAGGAAGTCACGCTGGAGAAACTGGCGTGACTTTTATCATGTAAACACCCAGATTGGGAAAAAGAGGAGAATATTATGAAGTTGAAGAACGTGATGAGCCTTGTGATGGCCGGTGTGATGGCCGTTTCTTTGAGTGCGTGCGGCGGATCTGCAAGCGGCAGCGCGACTACCGCTGCTTCCGGTGACAGCCAGGCAGCAACGGAGGGCAAGAAGACCCTGCGCGTGGCAATGGAGTGTGCCTACGCCCCCTATAACTGGACGCAGCCAGATGATTCAAACGGTGCGGTGGCGATTGCAGACAGCAACGAGTATGCAAACGGCTATGATGTGATGACCGCAAAGGCGATCTGCGACGAGCTGGGATATGATCTGGAGATCGTCCGTCTGGACTGGGATTCCCTGATTCCTGCCGTTCAGACCGGAAAGGTTGACTGCGTGATCGCAGGTCAGTCCATCACCTCTGAGCGTTTACAGGCCGTAGACTTTACGGAGCCTTACTACTATGCTTCCATCGTGACTCTGACCAAGAAAGACAGCCCCTACGCGAACGCCAAGAGCGTTGCGGACTTAAAGGGCGCGACTGCGACTTCTCAGCAGAGCACCATCTGGTACGACAAGTGCCTGCCCCAGATTGAGGATGCCAACATTCTGGCAGCAACCGCAAATGCCCCCGATATGCTGATGTCTCTGAGCGCGGACAAGTGCGACATCGTTGTGACCGACCAGCCGACCGGAAAGGGCGCGCTCGTTGCGTATCCCGACTTTGTGATGATGGAGTTTGAGGGAGACGGCGCGTTCCAGGTATCGGATGAGGACATCAACATCGGCATTTCCATCAAGAAGGGCAACACCGAGCTCAAGGATGCGATCGACAGTGTGCTCTCCAAGATGACAAAGGACGACTTCTCCAAGCGTATGGACGAGGCGATTGCCGTTCAGCCCCTGTCCAACTAAGACTTAGACGGATTCAGATAGGAGGAAACTTTCATGACCAGTGTGCCAACAGATTTCTTTGGGCGTGTGATGATGGTCTTTAGCCGATACGGCATGAGTATGCTGCAAGGCGCGGGATTGAGCCTTTTGATTGCTCTGGTAGGAACCGTCATTGGCTGCCTGATCGGCTTTGCGGTCGGTCTGATCCAGACGATTCCGACGGAAAAGAGCGATAACCCCGTAAAACGGGCGGTGCTGTGGATCGTAAAGCTGATTCTCAATATCTATGTTGAGATTTTCCGCGGCACACCCATGATGGCGCAGGCGATGTTCATCTACTTTGGACTCTTCCCGATGCTTGGTATCGAGATGTCCATGCGCGGAACGGCCTACTTTATCCTCTCCATCAACACCGGCGCGTACATGGCGGAGACGGTGCGAGGCGGAATCCTCTCCATTGAGACGGGACAGACCGAGGGCGCGAAAGCGATCGGCATGACGCACGTCCAGACCATGATCTATGTAATTTTGCCGCAGGCACTCAGAAACATCATGCCTCAGATCGGCAACAACCTGATTATCAACATCAAGGACAGTTGCGTGCTCTCCGTAATCGGAATCACAGAGCTGCTCTACAAGACGAAGGCGGCTGCCGGAGCGTTGTACATGAACTTTGAGGCGTACACCATCACCATGGTTTTGTACTTTATCATGACATTTACCTGCTCGCGTATTCTGCGCGTGGTAGAAAAGCGTATGGACGGCATGGACAGCTACGATTTGGCGACCACGGATACGCTGGCTTACACCAGTGGAATGCTGCGCTACCCGGATGAGAAGAAGGAGGACTGATGATGGGTGAGAGAATTTTAGACGTTCGTCATCTGAGTAAGACGTTCGGCACCAACCCGGTGCTTCGAGATATTGACTTTTCCGTAAATGCGGGCGATGTGACCTGCATCATCGGAGCTTCCGGTTCCGGAAAATCCACGCTTCTTCGCTGCCTGAACCTTCTGGAGACGCCGACCACGGGCGACATTCTCTTCCACGGTGACAACATCGCTTCCGGCAAGATCAATGCGCCCAAGTATCGCTCTCGTGTGGGAATGGTGTTCCAGAGCTTTAATCTGTTCAACAACATGAACGTGCTGGAAAATTGCATCATCGGTCAGACCAAGGTGCTTAAAAAGAGCCGTGAAGAGGCGAAAAAGAGCGCGATGTTTTATCTGGAAAAAGTTGGAATGGCTCCGTACATCAACGCCAGACCGCGTCAGATCTCTGGCGGACAGAGACAGCGTGTGGCGATCGCCCGCGCGCTTGCCATGGAGCCGGAACTCTTGCTCTTTGACGAGCCGACTTCCGCGCTCGACCCGCAGATGGTGGGTGAGGTGCTTGAGGTCATGCGAAATCTCGCAAAAGAGGGAATGACCATGATTATCGTGACGCATGAGATGGCATTTGCCCGCGACGTCTCCACGCAGGTCGTGTTCATGGCAAATGGCGTCATTGCGGAGTCCGGCGCGCCCAAAGAGATTTTCGAGAACCCGAAAGATCCAAAGACAAAGGAGTTCTTAGGTCGCTTTATGAGAGGCTGATGCCTTTGCAAGGTAGGGATAGAGTTCCTCGTAGGACTGACGCTCTGCCTCGGACTGGGGAAGCGATGGGATTAACCCCGTGCAATCGGTGCTGGAGCAGGCCTGAATGTCGATGTCTTCGTCTTCTTTGTGCGTCTGCTTTGGATTCATAAGCTCTCCTTTCGATGCGAAAATAAAAAACGTTCCGGTGTCTAGTTTGAACCGGAACGCTTTTTTTATACGCATTTATGCGTGATAGGAGAGAGCTGCCTCAATGAAGCCGCGGAAAAGCGGATGCGGGCGGTTGGGGCGGGATTTTAACTCCGGGTGCGCCTGCGTTGCCACGAACCAGGGATGGTCGGGAAGCTCGATCATCTCCACGATCCGTCCGTCGGGGGAGAGACCGGAGAGCTTTAAGCCGTGCTCGGTGAGGACGGCGCGGTAGTCGTTGTTGACCTCGTAGCGGTGTCTGTGCCGCTCGTGAATCGTCTCTTCTCCATAGAGGGCAAATGCCTTGGAGTCTTTGGTCAAATGACAGGGATAGGAACCGAGGCGAAGCGTACCGCCGATGTCCTCCACGCCGTTTTGATCCGGCATCAGGTGAATGACGGGATGCGTGGTGTTCGGGTTTAACTCCACGCTGTGCGCGTCCTTAAATCCGATGACGTTGCGGGCAAACTCCACGATGGATAATTGCATTCCCAGACACAGACCAAGGAAGGGGACGTTATGCTCTCTGGCGTAGCGGATGGCGCGAATCTTTCCCTCGATTCCGCGATCGCCAAATCCACCCGGAACCAGGACGCCCTGAACGTCGCCCAAAAGCTCGTCCACCGTCTCGTCCGTGACCATCTCCGAGTCCACCCATTTGATGTGAACGGCTGCATGGTTTGCGACACCGCCGTGCTTTAACGCCTCGACAACGGAGATGTAGGCGTCGTGCAGCTGGATATATTTTCCAACCAAGGCGACACGGACTTCACAGGTCGGATGCTTCCATGCGTCAATCATGGTCTTCCAGTCCGCAAGATCCGGCTCCGGGCAGGGAAGCTGCAAGCACTCGCAGGCAACCTGCGCCAGATGCTCCTCCTCCATGACAAGGGGAAGCTCGTAAAGCACATCCACATCCAGATTTTGCAAAACGTGAGTGGGGGGAACGTTGCAAAATTGAGCGATCTTGTTGCGGATTCCCTCGTCTAAGGGAAGCTCGGAACGGCAGACCAGAATATCGGGCTGGATTCCCATGCCCTGAAGATCCTTGACGCTTGCCTGGGTGGGCTTTGTCTTTAACTCCTGAGACGCCTTTAAGTAGGGGATCAAGGTGACGTGGATGATGCAGGAATTTCCCGGTCCCACGTCGTGCTGGAACTGGCGGATCGCCTCAAGAAACGGCTGGCTCTCGATGTCTCCGACCGTTCCGCCAACCTCGATGATGGCGATCTCCGTCTCGTCGGTGGTGTAGTTTCTATGGAAGCGGCTCTTGATCTCGTTGGTGATATGGGGGATCACCTGAACCGTGCCGCCGCCGAAGTCTCCGCGCCGCTCTTTCTGAAGAACCGTCCAGTAAACCTTTCCGGTTGTCACGTTGGAACGCTTGGTCAGACTCTCGTCGATGAATCGCTCGTAGTGACCAAGATCCAGATCCGTCTCCGCGCCGTCGTCCGTGACGAAGACTTCTCCGTGCTGGACGGGGTTCATCGTACCTGGGTCGATGTTGATGTAGGGATCGAATTTCTGCATGGTCACGCGATAGCCGCGGGCTTTCAGGAGACGGCCAAGGGATGCCGCTGTGATTCCTTTTCCGAGACCGGAGACCACTCCGCCTGTAACAAATACATATTTGACTGGCATAGCTGTAAAACCTCCTTAGGTGTATAATATGTAAACCGTGTGACGGATTAACGCGAGTATTATACAACGGGAAAAACGACATTGCCAGAACTTTTTGAAAAAAGTAAGAAAATTAACAATTCCTTTTCTTGATTTCTGGGGAGACTAACTCTATAATGGTAGGAAGTAGCGGGTTTTACGCCTGCTTGAAGGGAGAATTCACATATGGATAATAACAACAAGACAGACCCGGGCGCGCCAAAGACAAACTGGCAAACCATTGCCATGCTTGTGGTGGCCGCGCTCATTACGTTTGTCCTGGTGACTGGAATGAACTCCATGATTGCGTCAAAGCGAACCAGGGAACTGACGTATAATGAATTTGTGGATCTGGTGGAGAATCATGAGATTGAGTCCGTTCAGATCGGAAGCCGAAGAATTACCGTGGTGCCAAAGCCCCATGTGAGCGGTTATCCCAGAGAATTTGATTACTACGTTGTCATGTTTGGCGGCGACTATGACCTGGGTCAGAGACTCTTAGACTCTCACGTTGAGATCCGGGTTCAGGATACCGACAACAGTATGCTGATTCTTGCGATCTTAAATTACGCCGTACCGTTTGTCGTATTGCTGGTATTGATGAACTTCACCATGCGCCGGATGGGCGGGGGAGGAATCATGGGCGTTGGAAAGAGCAACGCAAAGATGTACGTCCAAAAAGAGACGGGAGTCACGTTCAAGGACGTGGCCGGTGAGGATGAGGCGAAGGAGTCTTTGACCGAGATCGTCGATTTCCTTCACAATCCCGGAAAATACACAAAGATCGGAGCAAAGCTGCCAAAGGGCGCGCTGCTTGTGGGCCCGCCCGGAACGGGTAAGACGCTGCTTGCAAAAGCAGTTGCCGGTGAGGCGCATGTTCCCTTCTATTCCTTATCCGGTTCGGATTTTGTGGAAATGTTTGTGGGTGTCGGTGCTTCCCGTGTGAGAGACCTCTTCCGCAATGCGGCGGAGAACGCCCCCTGCATCATCTTCATCGACGAGATCGACGCCATTGGACGAAGCCGTGACAGCAGAATGGGCGGAAACGATGAGCGTGAGCAGACCTTAAACCAGCTGCTCTCTGAGATGGATGGATTTGATTCCACCAAGGGACTTTTGGTACTTGCGGCGACGAACCGCCCGGAGATCCTTGACCCGGCTCTGCTTCGTCCCGGTCGTTTTGACCGCCGCGTGGTGGTGGAACGCCCGGACTTAAACGGACGAATCAGCATTTTGAAGGTACATTCCAAGGATGTATTGCTTGACGAGACCGTGGACTTTAAGGAGATCGCTCTTGCAACCTCCGGCGCAGTCGGCGCAGATCTTGCAAACATGATGAACGAGGCTGCCATCAACGCCGTCAAGAACGGGCGCCAGGCCGTTTCTCAGAAGGATCTGTTTGAGGCAGTCGAGGTGGTGCTTGTCGGTAAGGAGAAGAAAGACCGCATCATGAGCAAGGAAGAGCGGCGCATCGTTTCCTACCACGAAGTCGGACACGCGCTCATCAGCGCGCTTCAAAAGCACTCTGAGCCGGTTCAGAAGATCACGATCGTTCCGCGCACCATGGGCGCACTGGGATATGTGATGAACGTGCCGGAGGAGGAGAAGTACTTAAACACCAAACAGGAGCTTGAGGCAATGCTTGTGGAGCTTCTGGGCGGACGCGCCGCGGAGGAATTGGTGTTTGAGAGCGTGACGACTGGAGCTGCAAACGATATTGAGAAGGCAACTGGACTGGCAAGAGCCATGATCACGCAATACGGAATGTCCAAGAAGTTTGGATTGATGGGACTGGAGAGCAAGGAGAACCAATATCTGTCCGGGCGCACGGTACTTAATTGCAGCGATGCGACGGCGGGTGAGATCGACCACGAGGTGATGCAGATCTTAAAGGACTCCTACGAGGAGGCAAAACGCCTGCTCTCCGAGAATCGCGACGCGCTGGATCAGATCGCGGCATTCCTGATCGAGAAAGAGACGATCACTGGCAAGGAGTTTATGAAGATCTTCCGTCAGGTAAAGGGAATCCCGGAGCCGGAAACGACGATTTCTGAGCCGGAAGATGCCCGCAACCCGCAGATTACGGCTGCGCCGGTTGCACCGAAAGAGCAGGATGAGGCAACGCCTGAAGCAAAAGAAGAGCAGTCCGCGCCGCAGGAGCCTGTTGCAGAGAATCCGGTTGAAGAAAATGCGGTTGAAAAGCCGGTTTCTGAGAATGAGACGGAGATTGCGACAAGCGAAGAGCAGGAAACTTGCGAGTCGGATGTTTCTGAGTCAGAGAAAGAGAACGGGCCGTCCGAGCAGTAATCACTGCCCGGCGCGTTTGGGAGACTGCCCGAACTCCTTCTTATAAGCGCGAAAGAAAGAAGAATAGCTTGAGAATCCCGCCTGGTAGCAGGCTTGGGTGGCTTTTGCCTGTCCCGACAGGAGAAGCCCCCTTGCCAGCCCCAGGCGTTTTTTTGTGATGTAATCCGCGATTGTGCAGCCTGTCTCTTCCTTAAAGAGGCGCATCATGTGATAGGGGCTCAGGTGACATTCTTTGGAGAGTGTTGCGATGGAGAGCTCGTCTTCCAGGTGCGAACCGATGTAGGCGATCAGCTCCGAGACGCGAAAATCCATGGTTCCGGAGTGCAGGTAGGACGCCTCCCCGGCAGTGACGGCGCGGTTTAATTCCACGAGAAATTCCAGGACAAAGGCGCGGGCGAGCGTCTGTGCCCCGAAGGCGCGGTTTTGCGGTTTCCAGGAAAGTTCCCGCTCCACGCGTCCGATCAGCTCAAAAAGATGTTCCCGCTGTTCTTTTGGGAGGCGGATCACGTTGGAGTGGCGGTGGCGGGCGATCTGAAAACAGGAATCGAGCGCGTCTGGATTGGAATATTTTTCTAAAAATGCAGGCGACAGGTAGAGGAGCGCGCGCTCGTAGGAAGCATTTTCCCGCACCTGCGGACAGTGAATCTCCCCCTGATTGACGAGCACAAGATCACCCGGAACGAGCGTGTAGGTGCGTCCCTCGACGAGATACTCCGCTTCCCCCTTGTAGAAGAATAGAATCTTGCAAAAATCGTGATAGTGCGGGGCAAATGTTCCCTGCCCGTGTCCCGACAGGCGAAACAGCCGAAAGTCCTCCAAAAGATAGCCCTGTTTGGTTCCTTGCATCGTAAGTCCTCCTCTCTTGATTGCTTTCATAATAAAAAGAAAGAGCAGAATTTGCAATCTTTTTTGGCATGATCCGCATATATTTTTCAAATTATGGTGAGTAAAATGAATCTAACGGAACAGTTTGGAAGCAATGGAGGGAACGAACATGAAAGCAGTTGTAGAGAAGTATCACGGATTGGGAAACGATTATTTGGTATTTGACCCGAATAAGAACAAGATCAAATTGACGCCGGAGAACGTCGCACTTTTGTGTAACCGAAACTTTGGTGTGGGCTCCGACGGTGTGCTGGAAGGTCCGATCTTTGACCCGCAGTCCGACCACATCTCGATGATTGTCTGGAACCCGGACGGAAGCGTTGCAGAACAGAGCGGAAACGGTGTTCGGATCTTTGCAAAGTACTTAAAGGATGCCGGATATGTGCAAAAGAAGGATTTTCAGATCCATACAGGAGGTGAGATCTCCTCCGTTCATTACCTCAATGAGGAGGGAACACGGTTAAAAGCGTCCATGGGAAAGGTGAGTTTCTGGAGCGATGAAGTTCCGGTCGAGGGCGTAAGACGTGAGATCATCAACGAAACGATGGTATTTGGACGGATTCCGTATCCCGTGACCTGCCTCTCCATCGGCAATCCGCATTGCGTGATTTTGATGGATGAGATCTCAAAAGACCTCGTCTGCCGGATCGGAAAGTACTCGGAGAGCGCGAAACAATTCCCGGAAAAGATCAACACGCAGATCATGAAGGTGCTTGACCGGACGCACATTCAGACCGAGGTTTACGAGAGAGGCGCGGGTTACACGCTGGCTTCCGGAAGCGGGTGCTGTGCCGCTGCCGCTGCGGCGCATCGGCTGGGACTGACTGATTCCAAGGTGCTCGTTCAGATGCCCTGCGGAACGCTGGAAGTGGAGATTGCACCGGATGGAACCGTATATCTGACCGGAGACGTGGGATTTGTTGGAAGCATTCATCTTGGAGCTTCCTTTGTGGAACAACTTCGGGTCTTAAAATAAGATTGACAAAGGAAAATTCTGCTGGTATTCTAATTCCATAAGTTTTAACATCACGCGCTGGGCAATCGTCCGGCGCGTCACCGTTTTTGTAAGAGAGGGCAGGAAAATGAGCAAGTACAGTAAGGACGATATCATGCGCCTTGTGGAAGAGGAGGATGTAGAATTCATCCGCCTGCAATTTACGGACATCTTTGGAATGCTCAAAAATGTGGCGATCACGGCAGGACAGCTTGGAAAGGCTCTGGATAACCGCTGTATTTTCGACGGTTCCGCAATCGAGGGATTTGTCCGAATTGATGAGTCCGATATGTATCTGCACCCGGATCTGGACACGTTTGAGATCTTTCCGTGGCGTCCGCAACAGGGAAAAGTGGCGCGATTGATCTGCGATGTCTACGGGGTGGATCAGACACCCTTTTTGGGAGACCCCCGCTACGTCCTTCGCAGAGCAAAAGAGCGCGCAGAAAAGATGGGTTATCATTTTAACGTGGGGCCGGAGTGCGAGTTTTTCCTCTTCCATACGGATGAGGAGGGACTTCCGACGACCAATACGCATGAGCGCGCCGGATATTTTGACGTGGCTCCGATTGATCTTGGCGAGAATGTGCGCCGGGATATTGTGCTGACGCTTGAGGAGATGGGATTTGAGGTGGAGGCTTCCCACCACGAGATTGCTCCGGGGCAGCACGAGATTGATTTTCAATACGTCGATGTTCTCACGGCGGCAGACAACATTATGACGTTTAAGATGGCGGCAAAGACCATCGCAAAGCGTCACGGTCTGCACGCTACGTTTATGCCCAAACCCAAAGAAGGGGTCAATGGCTCTGGAATGCACATCAATATGTCACTCGCAGACGAGTCTGGGAAAAATGTATTTGTGGATGAAACCGATTCGCGCGGTTACAGCTGCATCGCTTACCATTTTATGGCAGGAATCCTGCATCACATGAAGGCGATGACTATTTTGACGAACCCGCTGGTAAATTCTTACAAACGACTGATCCCAGGGTACGACGCGCCCATCTACATCGCCTGGTCTGCGACTTCCAACCGCAGTTCCCTGATCCGCCTTCCATCGGCGCGCGGGGAGAGCACAAGGATTGAGCTGCGCTGCCCGGATTCCGCGATGAATCCATATCTGGCTTTGGCGGCTTGCCTTCAGGCGGGACTTTCTGGAATCGAGGAGAAGATGGAGATCCCAGAGAGCATTCAGGGGAACTTTTTCTCGATCTCGCCCGAAGAGCTGGAAAAGCGCGGCGTGGAGCGGCTTCCGGAGACGTTAGGAGAGGCGATTGAGCTGTACGAGAACGACGCCTTTATCCGGGAAGTTCTGGGAGAGCATATTTTCACCAAGTACCTGGAAGCTAAGAAGAAGGAATGGCGCGATTTTCGGGCGCAGGTGACGGACTGGGAGGTCGGAGAGTACCTCTATAAGTACTGATCGGTGCAAAGAGTGAGTGTGAGACAGCGGGGAGGTGAAGCCAATGACGAATATCATCGTAGCATTTTCCAAACCAGACGACGGGAAGAATATCCGGGGAATCCTGCGGCGCAGCGGATTTGACGTGGTTTCGGTGTGCACGTCGGGGGCGCAGGCGATCGCTGCCGCAGAAGATCTTGGGAGCGGAATATTGGTCAGCGGCTACCGCTTTGAAGATATGCTTTACGATGAGCTGCGCCAATGTCTGCCGACGCAGATGGATATGCTGTTGATTGCTTCCCCCGCAAGACTCGGCGGTCAATCGGCGCAGAATATGGTCTTTTTGCCTATGCCTTTGAAGGTTCACGATCTGGTGAGCACCTTGGAAATGATGGTGCAGGCGCAGATGCGGCTGAGAAAGAAGCTGCGGGCGCGTCCAAAGGAGAGAAGCGAGGAGGAACGCCTTCTCATCGTGCAGGCAAAAGAGCTTTTGATGGAGCGAAACAATATGACGGAGTCAGAGGCGCACCGATACATTCAAAAATGCAGCATGGACAGCGGAACGAATCTGGTGGAGACGGCGCAGATGGTCATCAGCTTGATTCATGCGTAAAAGGAGATCTTGGATTATGAAGTTTACGAAAATGCAGGGAGCAGGAAACGATTACGTTTACGTCAACTGCTTTGAGGAGATGGTGAGCGATCCGGCGGAAGTTTCCAGATACGTCAGCGACCGCCACTTTGGAATCGGTTCCGACGGCTTGATCTTGATCTGTCCGTCCGAGGTGGCAGATTGCCGGATGGATATTTACAATGCGGACGGTTCTCGCGCCTTAATGTGTGGAAACGGCGTTCGCTGCGTGGCAAAATACGCCTACGATCACGGGATTGTTCCGCCGGAGCGGCGTGAACTTCGCGTGGAGACGCTCTCCGGAATCAAGATCATCACGTTTTCTGTGAAAGCTCAGAAGGCGCAGGACATCACCGTGGACATGGGAGAGGCAAAGGTCACAAGCGAAGTCCCGGAAAAACTCGTGGTCGATGGGGAGACTTACGAGTTTGTCGGAATCAGCGTTGGCAATCCGCACGCCGTCATTTTCCTCGATCCAAAGGAGGAGCTTCCCGTTCTGACGGCAGGGCCAAAGATTGAGATGCACCCCAGATTTCAGCCTGACCGCGTGAACGTGGAGTTTGCACAGGTGTTGGATCAAAACCGTATCCGAATGCGGGTATGGGAGCGGGGAAGCGGCGAGACGCTTGCCTGCGGAACGGGCGCGACTGCAACCGCGGTTGCGGCAATGGAGAGGGGATTGGTCGGGGAAGAAACCGATATCGAGCTTTTTGGGGGAACACTTCACATCCGAAGAGATGCGACGAACGGTCATCTGTTTATGACAGGACCTGCGACAGAAGTATTTTCCGGGGAGATTTTTTTACCCGAAAGCAAATAGAGGAGGACCAAGCATATGTTTAAGATCAATGAAAATTATCTGAAGCTGCCGGGCAGCTACCTGTTTTCCACCATCGCAAAGAAGGTGGCGGCATACCAGGCGGCAAACCCGGATCGTGAGATCATTCGTCTGGGAATTGGCGATGTGACTCAGCCCATCGCCCCAGCCATCATCGAATCCCTGCACAAGGCAGTGGACGAGATGGGAAAGGCAGAGACGTTCCACGGATACGCACCGGATCTGGGCTATGCTTTTTTACGCGAGACCATTGCCGAGAAAGATTATAAGGCGTGGGGATGCGACGTTTCGGCGGACGAGATTTTTGTGTCGGACGGAGCAAAGAGCGACTGCGGAAACATTCAGGAGATCTTCTCCGAGGATTGCCGGATTGCTGTGTGCGATCCCGTCTACCCGGTGTATGTGGATTCCAACGTGATGGCTGGTCGCTGTGGCGAGTACGATCACGAGACGGGAAAATGGAGCAATGTCATCTATATGCCGTGCACGGCAGAGAATGGCTTTGTGCCGGAGCTTCCAAAGGAGAAGCCGGATCTGATCTACCTTTGCGTTCCGAACAACCCGACCGGAACGACACTCACGCGCGATCAGCTGAAAGTCTGGGTGGACTATGCCAATGAGATCGGCGCGGTGATTCTCTACGATGCGGCGTATGAGGCGTACATTTCCGAGGAGGACGTTCCGCACAGCATCTTTGAGATTCCGGGTGCGAGAACGTGTGCGATTGAGTTTCGCTCCTTCTCAAAGAAGGCAGGATTTACGGGACTGCGCCTTGGATTTGTCGTGGTTCCAAAGGATCTGACTTGCGGTTCGGTGCAGCTTCACAGCCTGTGGGCGCGCCGCCACGGAACGAAGTTTAACGGAGCTCCCTACATTATCCAGAAAGCGGGTGAGGCGGTTTACTCTGAGGAAGGTCAGCAGGAAGTGACGCAGCAGGTCGCCTACTACATGGAGAATGCAAAGACGATCCGTGAAGGCTTGGAGGCAGCCGGATTTACGGTGTTTGGCGGCGTCAACGCGCCTTATATCTGGCTGAAAGTGCCGGACGGCATGACAAGCTGGGAGTTTTTTGATTATCTTCTGGAAAATGCCGGTGTGGTCGGAACTCCGGGCAGCGGATTTGGACCGAGCGGAGAGGGATATTTCCGTTTGACTGCATTTGGAAGCAGAGAGAATACGGCAAAGGCTCTGGAGCGCATTCGGGCTCTCAAGAAATAAAAGATATTCGGACAAAAGCGTTCGGGGCGATTAGGCTTCGGACGTTTTTTGCTTCATAGAAAACTGCGTTCTATGAAACAAAACGCTCCGCTGTGGATCGCACTGCGGCGGATTGGAATGGTGTCGCTATGGCGACCTGCCGCAGGCGGAAAATCCTGCGAGCAGGATTCTTTTAGAAACTATATTTGGGATGAGTATGGAGGAAATTGAGATGGATGAGATTGATCGCAAGATTCTAAGGCTGTTACAGGAAAATGCACGCGTGTCGTTAAAGACCTTGGCGGAGAACACGTTTCTCTCCTCGCCGGCAGTCTCGGCGCGGATTGAGCGGATGGAAAAAGAAGGCGTGATCAGCGGGTATCACGCGCAGATCGACCCGATTCGTCTGGGGTATCACATTGTGGCATTTATCAGTCTGGATGTCAAGACACAGGATAAGGCGTCCTTTTACGCGTATGCACAGAGTATTCCCAATATTATGGAGTGCAACTGCGTGACTGGAGAGTATTCGATGCTCTTAAAAGTAGCGTTTCAGAGCATGATGGATCTGGATATTTTTATTGACCAGCTCCAGCAATTTGGGCGCACCAGCACGCAGATTGTATTCTCGACGCACGTCGGGCCGCGCGGCGTGGGGATGGACGAGATTTCGTTCTGACCTGGAAACCTCCAACATTTCCCCGCATATAGTAAAGAAAGAACACAATGCAAGGAACGGTGGGAGATGGCACAAAAAGCGACGGTGATTTTGGATGCGGGACACGGCGGGGAGAACCCTGGGGCAGTGTTTGAGGGGCGAAAAGAGAAGGACGACGCATTGGCTTTGACGCTGGCAGTCGGAACGATTCTGGAAAAAAGTGGGGTCAACGTGCTCTACACGCGGGTGGACGATCAATTCGACACGCCGCTTGAGAAGGCGCAGATTGCAAATGCTTCCGGCGCGGATTACTTTATCTCGATTCACAGAAACGCCATGCCGGTTCCGGGGAGTGCTTCCGGGGCAGAGGTGCTGGTCTATCGGGACGAGGGCGCGGCGCGAGAGCTTGCATACGAGATTAGTAAAAATCTGGAACAGGCAGGATTTGCAAATCTTGGAGTCAAGGAACGCCCGGATCTTGTTGTGCTTCGTAGGACGCAGATGCCCGCTGTTTTAGTAGAAGCCGGATTTTTGGATCATCCGGCGGACAACCAATTCTTTGACGAACATTTTCAAGACATTGCAAGAGCCATCGCTCAGGGCGTGCTGGATACGATCTGGAAGCAGAACACAGAAACTTCCAAATATTATCAGATTCAGGTTGGGGCGTACCGTGACCGGACGGCGGCACAGCGCGAGTTGGAGGGCTTAAAAGAGCAGGGGCTTCCCGCATTTCTCGTGTACGGGGACGGCTGGTACAAGGTGCGCGTCGGCGCGTATCGGGAACTGGATCATGCCGCTTGGATGGAACAGACGATGCGCCAGCTGGGGTATCCGACGATGATGGTGTATGAAACGCGTGTCTGAGGAATATAATCCTACCAATCAGGACGCAGTGAGGTCTTTCATGGCACAGCAAAATTCGCAGGGACTCCTTCAGGTGCAAGTCGTCAACATTCAAAATCAATTTCCTCTGGAAAATGTCCGGGTGCGGATCGGATTCTTGGGCGACCCGCAGAGCACACTCGAACAGACCGTGACGAACACATCCGGTCAGACACCGCAGATTCCGCTCCCCGCTCCGCCGCTTTCGTACAGTCTCGCACCGGGGCAGGGGCAGCCGTATGCACAATATAACCTTTTCCTTGAGGCAGAGGGATTTGAACCGCTCACCGTGGCAGGCACGGAGGTCTTGCCGGACTCGCTCTCGATTCAGCCGGTGAGTATGACTCCGATTGGGGCAAGACAGCCGGAAAATCCCGTCGTGATCGGCGAACACACGCTTTACGGCGATTATCCGCCAAAACTTGCGGAGCCGGAAGTAAAGCCCGTCACAGAGACCGGGGAGATTGTGCTCAGCCGCGTGGTTGTGCCGCAGACGATTGTGGTGCACGACGGCGCGCCGACGGATCGGACGGCAAAAAACTACTATGTGCCGTATCGTGATTACATCAAAAACGTAGCGTCCAGCGAGATCTACTCGACCTGGCCGCAGTCTGCAATCATCGCAAACGTGCTTGCGATCATGTCATTTACACTCAATCGCGTCTACACGGAATGGTATCGGGGGCAGGGATACGACTTTACGATCACTTCCTCGACAGCATTCGATCACAAATGGATCTACGGAAGAAATATCTACCAGAGCATTTCCTTAGTAGTGGATGAAATCTTTGACAACTATCTCTCTAGGCCAAATGTGCGCCAGCCAATTTTGACGCAATATTGCGACGGCAGGCAGGTGCTTTGCCGCGAAAAAGGCTGGATGACGCAGTGGGGAAGCTGCGAGTTGGGGCAGAACGGATACAGCCCGATCGAGATTTTGCGTTATTTTTACGGGGACAGCATTTACGTCAATACGGCGGAGCAGATCTCCGGGATACCGTCGTCGTGGTCCGGAAGTGAGCTGACGGTGGGAAGCCGCGGCGAGAAGGTGCGACAGCTCCAGGAACAGCTTGACGCGATCGCCAGCGTCTACACTGCGATCCCGCACGTTGCGGCAGATGGAATCTACGGAAAAAAGACGCAGGTGGCGGTGGAAGCATTTCAATCCGTATTCGGCTTACCAAAAACGGGAGTCGTGGATTTTGCGACTTGGTACAAGGTCTCACACATCTATGTGGGGATCACGCGGATCGCGGAACTTGCATAAAATGGACACTTGCGGGCGGTTACAAGTCAGAGTATACTGGGAAGTGACATGAGAAGACGAAGGAGGAGAAATCATGATTATACAGGGAAAACGAGTGTGGATCGGTGGACAGTTTCTGGCTGCTCAGCTTGAGATTGAGGGGGAGCGGATCGTTCGCATTTTGCCTTACGGTGAGAAAATGCCGCAGGTAGATTGCGGGGATCGCCGCCTGGTTCCGGGCTTTATCGACGTGCACACACACGGCGCATATGGGTTTGACACCAATGACGGGGAGAAAGAGGGGCTTCGCGACTGGATGCGCCGGATACCAGAAGAAGGTGTGACGGCGATTCTTCCAACGACCGTGACGCAGATGCCGGATGTCTTGGCAAAGGCCGTGGCAAATGTGGCGGCTGTCGTGGAGGAAGGATACGAGGGGGCTGAGATTCTCGGAATCCACTTTGAAGGGCCTTACCTGGATATGGAGTATAAGGGCGCGCAGCCACCGGAGGCAATCGCCGCAGCGAGTGTGGAACAGTTTCAGTCGTATCAAAAGGCAGCAAAAGGCTTGATTCGCTACATCACGCTTGCACCGGAACATGATACCGACTTTGCATTGACGCGCTATTGCCACGATACGGGTGTGGTCGTCAGCATGGGACATTCTGGGGCGACTTACGAGCAGGCACTCTTGGGAATTGCAAACGGTGCGACTTCCATGACGCACGTCTACAACGGAATGACGCCTTACCACCACAGAAAACCGGGGCTTGTCGGCACGGCACTTCGCGTGCGAGACATTTACGGGGAAGTGATCTGTGACGGGCATCACAGCCATCCGGCATCGCTCAACAACTTCTTTGCCGCAAAGGGGAGAGATTACGCGATCATGATTACCGATTCTCTGCGCGCCAAACACTGCCCGCCGGGCGGAAACTACGATCTGGGCGGTCACGCCATTGAGATCGGTGAGGACGGACTGGCAAGATTAAAGGGAACGGACACGATTGCGGGAAGCACTTTGGCGATGAACCGGGGACTAAAAATTCTGGTGGAAGAAGCGATGGTTCCGTTTGATGCGGCGTTAAATTCCTGTACCTTAAATCCCGCGCGATGCCTCGGCATTGACAAGAGAAAGGG
>Cebus_capucinus_imitator_PRJNA485217_SSR096__coassemble_287_pt1 | contig 29992 bp, 30 predicted proteins | sample Cebus_capucinus_imitator_PRJNA485217_SSR096__metabat2_high_PE_003 | metagenome-assembled genome bin Cebus_capucinus_imitator_PRJNA485217_SSR096 | reverse complement strand
GAAGGCATTGCATCTTCCGGTATTAAGGGGTAAGATGAAGATTGAGAAGAAGAAGGAGGTATTTCAAAATGAAATATTCGTTATTTACCGTAAGTGTTCCGGAGATGACGCCGGAGCAGGCACTTGAGAAGATGAAGGAATATGGTTACGACGGCGTGGATTGGCGCGTGACGGCGATTCCGACCGATCCACAGATTCTGGCGGAAGCACCTTCTTATTGGAAGAATAATTATTGCACGATCGACATTGAGACCGTTGAGGAGAAGGCAGAAGAGATTAAGGCATTGACGGACAAGTACGGTCTGGAGATCAACGCTCTGGCAACGTATCTGGAGTGCTCCGACGATCCGGAGAAGATCGAACGCTGCATGAGAGCCGCTAAGAAGATGGGCTGCACCCGAATTCGTGTCAACGCACTGCGCTACAATCAGGATTCCGACTATCCGACGCTCTACGGCAAGGCAGTTCAGGGCTTCCGTGAGGTGGAGAAGCTGGCGAAAAAGACGGGAATCAAGGCTGATTTTGAGATGCACATGGGAACGATCACACCGAGTGCGAGCGCGGCAAAGCGTCTGGCGGAGAATTTTGATCCCCGCTACATCGGCGTGATTTACGATACGGGAAATGTCATCTACGAGGGATTTGAGGAGTATAAGATGGCGTTTGAGATCCTTGGACCGTACCTGGATCTGGTTCACATCAAGAATGCGAAGTGGGTTAAGAAAGAGGTGGACGGCAAGGAGAAATATGCCGCTGACTGGGCTCCCTTCACCGACGGATACGCGGACTTTGAGCGTTGCTTTCAGGCGTTAAAGGCAGTCGGATACGACGGATATGTGACGTTTGAGGACTTCTCCGGCGCAGAGAGCTCCGATGAGAAGTTAAAGACGGACATTGCCTGCATCAAGGCGGTTGTGGAGCAGGTAGAGAACGAATAAATACGGTTGCGGGGGCAGACTGCGATGATAAGAACATTCTGTACGAATAAGATTCGCGAGACAGAGGAACTTTCTTCTAGCTTATGGGGATTTTCTCCGGTGGACGGTGAGCACGCGGGCGAGATTTATCCGGTGATGGTTCCGTGCTGCTGGGAGAATCTTCCAGGATTTTCCGCCTGGAGAGGCGTGGGCTGCTTTACGAGATATTTTCAGGCGGAGGGAAACGTCCGCCTGATCTTTAAGGGCGTCAGCCACACGGCAGAAATCTATGTGGACGGCGACTTTGTGGGGAGTCACTACAACGCGTTTACGCCATTTTTCATAGAATTGACTGACCTGGAAGCGGGAACGCACAAGCTTGAAGTGTACGCGGACAATCGCTTCAGCGAGGAGAGTGCATTGCACGTTCCAAACGACTACATGAGTTACGGCGGAATCACGCGCGGCGTGGTTTTGGAGTCCCTGGAAAATGCCTACATCGACTACGTTCACGCCGTTCCCAAAAAGACGTCGGACGGCTGGAGCGTGGAGGTTGAGGCACGCGTCAGGAGCCTTGGGACGGTGCGCGGATTAAAGCTGGAATTGGAAGTGGAAGGATGCGGTGTTCAGATTGTGCCGCTTGCGGACGGGAACAAGGAGTGGACGGTTCGGCGCGTATTTGAGGCGAGCGAGCCGGTGGCTGAGTGGTGTCCGGAAAATCCGAAACTCTACAACGTGACGGCACTTTTGGAGGACGAGGAAGGTGCGTTTGACGACTTGCGTGATCGCTTTGGCTTCCGTGAGATCCGTGTGGAGGGAAAGGACATTCTCTTAAATGGCAAGAAGCTCTTTATCAAGGGATTTTGCCGCCACGAAGATCACCCGATGTTTGGCTGCGCGCTTCCTGTGAGCGCGATGGAGCAGGATCTTCAGATTGCAGTCGATCTTGGGGCAAATGCGATCCGCACCTCTCATTACCCGAATGACGAGATCTTCCTGGATCTGTGTGATGAGCAGGGAATCCTCGTCTGGGAGGAGAACCACGCGAGAGGATTGAGCTTGGAGCAGATGCAAAATCCGCACTTTGAGGAGCAGGCAGAAACGTGCATCCGGGAGATGATCACGGCGCACATCAACCATCCGAGTATCCTGATCTGGGGAATCTTAAACGAGTGTGCGAGCGAGACGGAGTACGGCTATGAGTGCTACCGAAAGCAATACGAGCTGATTCGCTCTCTGGATACGTCAAGACCGCGCTCCTCGGCAAGCTGCAAGTTTAAGACGGATCTGTGTTTCGGACTTCCGGAGATCGTCTCCTACAACATTTACCCGCAATGGTACCACGACGCGCCTGCCGCAGAGTATTTAAGCGACTTGTACGACTGGGTGCAGAACGAGAGTGAAGGAGCCGGAAAGCCGTTTCTGATCACGGAGATCGGGGCGGGAGCAATCTACGGATACCGCACGCCGACTCTGTGCAAGTGGTCGGAGGAGTATCAGGCAAAGGCATTGCGCGATCAGATTCAGGCTGTGTTTGGACAGGAAGGATGCAGCGGAATCTTTATCTGGCAGTTGACGGACGTTCGCATCAGCCAGGAATGGTTTGCAAACCGCCCAAGAACCATGAACAATAAGGGAATTGTGGATGAGTACCGCAGGAGAAAGCTCTCGTATGAGGTGGTCAAGGAGCTTTACCGCGGACATGGAAATTACAGAGAATAAATATTTGAGAAAACACAGGAAGAGAGATGGATGTCAAAGATTTTTAGGCAGATCCGCTCTCTTCCTTTTTGAATTGTAAAGATGATTCGTCCAAACCAGCCTGCCATAGGTGCAGAAACCTGTGAGCAGGTTGTTTTTTGGAAAAAAAAGGAAATCTATCAGGCGACAGCCCGTCTTTACGCCGATCATGACACAGATTAAGAAAAACTTTATCGCTATTCACCCGATTCTATGTTAGAATAAAAGCGATCGAACAGGAAACATAAGAAAGAAAAGGGTGTAATCAATACATGAGATATACGAAAAAGAAAACGTACCTGGTGATGGCGGCGATTCTTGCGGCGATGGCGGCGGGCGGCTGCGGTGCGAAGGATGCGGTCACGACGACGCAGAGCGTGGAGGCGACTCCTTCCGAGGCAGAAGCACTCGTCATCAACAACGTCCCGGAGACTATTGCCCCCCTCGGTCTGAACGGTCAGGTTCTCCCGGATGTCAACGACGCGAATATCGACGATGCGGAGCCCGCACCGGAGTACCTGCGAATCGGCGTGCGCCACGAGATTGTAAAAAAACTCCAGTCCCGCTTGATGGATCTGGGTTTTATGGATAACGATGAGCCGACCGACTATTTTGGAAACATGACGCAGGAAGCCGTGCGTCATTTCCAGAGACAGAACGAGCTGGATCAAGACGGAATCGTGGGAAGAGCGACCTGGGACGCAATCATGGATCCGGACGCAAAGTATTACGCGGTCTCAAAGGGAACGCAGGGCGAGGACATTCAGCGGATTCAGCAGCGGTTGTATGAACTTGGCTATCTGGCAAATGCAAACCAGGTCACGGGCAATTTCGGAGATTCCACGGAGGCGGCTGTCCTCAAACTCCAGCAGGTCAACGGTCTGACGCAGGACGGAAAAGTCGGAAAACAGACATTTAACTTGCTGTACAGTGAAGAGATTAAGGCAAACTTTTTAGCGCCCGGCGAGAAGAGCGAGGTGGTTCTTGCGGCGCAGCAACGCTTAAAATCGCTGGGATATTTGACAACGGAGCCGGACGGAGCTTACGGAAACGATACCAAGATTGCGGTGCGCCAGTTCCAGGCACGAAATGACCAGGTAGTGGACGGATACCTTGGACCTTCCACGCGAGAGGCATTAAACAGTCCGTCCGCAAAGGCGAATGGCATCATGCTCGGTGAGCGAGGCGATGCTGTCACACAGATGCAGCAGCTCTTGAGCAAGTACGGCTACTTGTATTCTGGAAATGTCACCGGATACTACGGGGAGGCGACGCAGACGGCTGTGGAGAATTTCCAGAAGAGAAACGGCCTGACGGCGGACGGTCTTGTCGGCGTCCAGACCTTGGCAAAGCTCACAAGCGGAGATGTCAAGCGTCCGGCGGCTGGAACGGGAAATGCTGGAAAGAATACAAGCAGCGGAAAAACGGGAAGCAGCAGTAAAAACAATAGCAGCTCCAAGGGAAACTCCGGCAGCTCAGGGACAACGAAAGCGCCGACAGGAAGCGGCGCGTCCGGCTTGATTGCCGTGGCAAGTTCCAAGCTCGGAAGCCCCTACGTCTGGGGTGCGAAGGGACCAAGCTCCTTTGACTGCTCTGGATTCGTCTATTGGTGTCTGCGCCAGGTTGGCGTCAACCAGAGTTACATGACTTCTTCCGGATGGAGAAACGCGGGACGTTACACGAAGATCACAAACTTTGGCGACATTCGCGCCGGAGATATTGTGGTGGTTCGCGGACACGTCGGAATCGCTGCCGGAGGCGGAACGGTTATCGACGCTTCTTCCAGTAACGGCCGGGTGGTTCACAGAAGCCTGAGCCAGTGGTGGGCGAACAACTTTATCTGTGCATGGAGAATTTTCTAAGCGGAGGTGGATTAGAGTATGCAGACGATTTTGGTTTGTGATGACGATCATCAGATCGTGGAGGCAATTGACATTTACCTGACAGGCGAAGGATACCGCATTGTCAAGGCATATGATGGATATGAGGTGTTGGAGTACCTGGAGAATAACGAGGCGGATCTTTTGATTATTGACGTGATGATGCCGGGACTGGACGGGATTCGTACAACCTTGAAAGTGCGAGAGACGAGCAGCATTCCCATCATTATCCTCTCCGCAAAGTCAGAGGACACGGACAAGATTCTGGGACTCAATATCGGGGCGGACGATTACATCACAAAGCCGTTTAACCCGCTGGAGTTGGTGGCGCGCGTAAAGTCCCAGCTTCGCCGCTACACGCAGCTTGGAAACCTGAACCAGCAGGCGGACGAGGAAGTCTATAAGTGCGGCGGTTTGATGATCAACGACGACAACAAAGAAGTGACGGTGGACGGAAACTTGATTAAGCTCACGCCCATTGAATACAACATTTTGCTGCTCCTTGTCAAGAATGCGGGAAAGGTATTCTCGATTGACGAGATCTACGAGCAGATCTGGAACGAGGAGGCGATCGGCGCGGACAATACCGTGGCGGTGCACATCCGCCATATCCGGGAGAAGATTGAGATCAACCCCAGAGAACCCAAGTACCTGAAAGTGGTCTGGGGCGTGGGGTACAAGATTGAGAAACAGTAGGTGAGGCAGATGGAGAACAGAGCGCGCGTTGAGTTCCAGCACAGAAAGATTCTTCTGACTGTGATTCACATCGTGTTTCTTCTGATGGGCGCGTCGGGAATCAGTGCCATGTACTTTAACTCCAACTACGGCAGAGGGATTACCTGGGTTTACGATCAGACTTACGAGGAATCCGGGCGGTTTACAGCGCAGCTGGATGCGGACGTGGAGAAGATCTTTGCCTATGTCAGCTACCGCGATATGTTTGAGACGGACGGAAAGCTCGACATGGACAAGGTGATTATCTGGTACACGCAGGGACCCGACCCGTCCATGACAAATGTTCAGATGACGCTGGGAAATCTTGTCAGCGACGTCAAGAAGCGCGGGTATTATCTCGATGAGAATTTTGTGGTTCAGGGAATCCCGACTTCCATGGAGAATGAGGACGAGGAGGTTCAGATTCGCTGGGCGGCGGGAGATCCGGAACTGCTCGGAATCGACCCGGAAAACTCGCGGATGACGCTTGAGGAGCTGGAGTTAAACGTCCTCGATCATCTGGGAGATTACTACTCAATCTATTACAACTATATTGAGAATAAGACGAATTTGCACTTTAAGATCGTCTACACAAGCGGAAGCGGCAACGAGATTGTATACACGAACCAGCCGGATCTGACGCTTGAGAAGGCGAGAACGTGCGGGCGGTACTTTTATGTTCCGGGGGATTCCATCAAGATTGAGAGCAACTTTTCATCCGTTCCGGTGAGCGTTGCCCCGTCGCTTGAGATGCAAAATCCCTACCCGACGAACAAGTATTATATGCTGCTGGCGATCGACACGTCTTACCCGAATCAGGACGCCTACGCAAAGGAGGCGACGCAATACCGGATGATCCGCGACAACTTCATTGCGGGCATGGTCTGCGTGGTATTGGGAATTGCCGGGTGTGTGGGAAGTTTGATTCTTTTGATGATGGCGTCCGGTCATGCGACGGCGGGAAGCACAAAAGTACAGCTGTATCCGGCGGATCAGATCGCGACAGAAGTTGGGCTTCTCGTCTGGGCGGCTGCGGCTGCGGGCGGGCTGATGCTAGGAAAAGTTCTGGGACACCGCTTGATCAGTTTTTTCTTCAAGGAAGATCAATGGTCGTATTGGATTAAGCTGATGCGCGTCCTGATTATCTACGGGATCAGCGCGGTGTGCCTTTTCAGTGTGGTGCGCCGTTACAAGGCGCAGACGCTGTGGACAAACAGTCTTGCAAACCGCGCGGTACACGCGATCCTTTCGTACACGGCGAAGGCGCGGGCGGCAGTCGGGATGGGGCTTGCCTATCTTGGTGTGCTGTCTGTGGACTGCGTGATCTTTTGGGGAATTGTAAAGTGCCGGGTAAGCTCAGAGAGCACGTTTCGTCAATGGAGCATTTTCCTGGGACTTCTTGCGGTGTTCCTTGTGTTTAATCTGTTCATCTATAACCGCTTGTTTGTGAAGGCAGACCAGATGGATCGGATTGATGCCGCAATCCGAAACATTTCCCAGGGCGATACGAGCCTCCAAGTCGATCTGTCGTATCTGAGCGGGAGAGAGCTGGGGATGGGAGAGCACATCAACAACATCCGAAGCGGTCTTGACACGGCACTCAAGGAGAAAGTAAAGAGCGAGCGGTTAAAAGCAGATCTGATCACGAATGTGTCGCACGATATTAAGACGCCGCTCACCTCGATCATCAACTATGTGGATCTGATTAAGCGTCAAAACGTGCAAGATCCCAAGGTGCAGGAGTACCTGGAAGTGTTGGAGCAGAAATCGCAGCGGTTAAAGACGCTGACCGAGGATCTGGTGGAGGCTTCCAAGGCAAGTTCTGGCAACTTAAAGCTCGATATGACGGATATTGATCTGGTGGAGCTTGTACAGCAGACGAACGGAGAGTTTGAGGAGAAGCTGGGGCTTCGCCATCTGGAGATTGTCGCCTCGTTCCCACAAGAGCCGGTGGTGATCCGTGCGGATGGGCGCAGAATGTGGCGCGTATTGGAAAATCTTTACAATAATGTCTGCAAGTATGCGATGGAGAGCAGCCGCGTCTATGTGGATGTGGTGCGGGAAAATGGCAGAGCGATCTTTACGATCAAGAACGTATCGGAACGCCCCTTAAACATTTCCCCGGACGAGCTGACGGAGCGGTTTGTGCGCGGCGACGTGTCGCGAACGACGGAGGGAAGCGGACTGGGACTCTCGATTGCGCGCGACTTGACGCAGCTTCAGGGCGGAGTGTTCTCGCTGACCATTGACGGGGATCTCTTTAAGGCGACCGTGGATTTTGCGTGCAAGAGCTGATAAAATACACAGAAAAAGCACCTCCCGAAGGGGGTGCTTTTCTGCATCGCGGATAATTTGTGTTTACTGGTAAGGAAATACGTTCAGCCACTTTTCGAGGAGCTCTTTCTCCTCAGGACGCTTCTTGGCAAGCTGGGCGGCAGCCACAATGGGAAGCCATCCCTGGACGTAGTGCTTTGCGGTATTGGTCTTCTTGCAGAACAGATCCAGATACAGCTCGGCTTTCTTCTCGTCCTTCAAGCTCAGAAGCAGGAATGTTCTTGCCACGTCGGCACTGGCATTACCCTGTGCGGCGTGAACCCAGTCAATGACATACAAGGTTCCGTCTTCAGTAACGATGATGTTGGAAGGCTGGAAGTCCCCGTGGCAGAGCTTGGTGTGCTTGGGCATTCCGTCCAAACGCGTCAGCAGCTCGTAGCGGGTGCTCTCATCCAGCTGCTCTTCTTCTTTCAGAGCGCGGATGGTCTTTTCTTTCAGCTTGTTCAAAAGTGGGCAGGCTTTGGCGTGAATTTGGAGTTGAAGGTCAACCATCATCTCCATGTACTCAGGAATTTTGTCAGGATTTTCATCCATCAACTGCTGAAGAGTCTTGCCGTCGATGTACTCTTTGACAAGTGCCCATTTGCCGTCGATGACTTCGACACCCTTGATCTTGGGAACGTGCAGCCCAGGTAAATCTTCCACTCTGGCATTACACAGAGCCTCATTGAGAACCTCGGCCTTGGGGAACCCCTCCACAAACTCCTTAATGACCAGGTTGCCGTCACGGTAGACACTCTTCTGCTTTCCACTGTAAATAAGTTCTCTCGCCATAAATACATTCTCCTTCCTACATATGCGCGCGGTCCGCGTTGTGCCGCAGCGATTTTATTGTACTATATCCCGCCCAAAAAGTACATACCAAAATTGACAAAAATTTAACAAAATTATATGCCTAGAATCGGAAAATCGCAGTGCCATAGGCAGGAAGCGGGTAGGCGAAGGAGTAGGGCTGTCCGTCGCACTCCTGTTTAGCGGAGGTGAAGGAAGGCATATCTTTCGCCTTTCTCGCACCGTTTTCGCTGTCAAGGATCAGGGTGTACTTGCCTTTTTTGGGCACGCCGACACAGTAATCCGGACGGGCGACAGGTGTGAAGTTTATAACAAAGAGCAGATTTTTTTTGCCCGTTTCGTCTTTGCGGATGAAGCTGAAAATGCTTCGATCGCCGTCATTTGCGTTGACCCAGGAGAAACCGTTCCAGTCCTTGTCAAGACTCCACAGTGCCGGGTACTTCTTGTAGACATGGAGCAGAGCTTTCACATACTCCTGTAGTTCTTTGTTGTCCGGCTCCTCTGCCAGATACCAGTCAAGCGATACCTTCTCGTCCCACTCATGGTATTGACCGAAATCCTGTCCCATAAAGAGGAGTTTCTTGCCGGGATGACCGAGCATAAAGGTGTATCCTGCCTTGAGGTTTGCGAACTTGTCGTGCCCAAGACCGGGCATCTTGTTGATCATGGAGCATTTCAGGTGAACGACTTCGTCGTGGGAGAGAACGAGGATGTAATTCTCGCTCGTAAAGTAGGTCAGACTGAACGTCATCTTGTTGTGGTTGTATTTGCGAAAATACGGGTCGAGCTTCATGTACTCCAAGAAGTCGTGCATCCATCCCATGTTCCACTTGAAGGTAAAGCCCAGACCGTCATCCTGTGGGTGCTCCGTCACTTTCGGCCATGCCGTGGACTCCTCGGCGATCATCACTGCGCCGCTGTTTCTTCCGCGAAGCACGGTGTTTAAGTGCTTGAAAAATTCAATCGCTTCCAGATTCTGATTTCCGCCGTACTTGTTGGGAACCCACTGACCGTTTGCGCGTCCGTAATCGAGGTAGAGCATGGAGGCGACGGCGTCCACACGCAGTCCGTCCACATGGAATTTTTCCACCCAATAGACGGCGTTGCTGATGAGAAAATCCTTGACCTCGTTCTTCTCGTAGTCGAACACTTTCGTGCCCCAGTCGGGGTGTTCGCCTTTTCTGGGATCCGCGTACTCGTAGAGCGGCTCGCCGTCAAAATCGGCAAGACCGTGTGCGTCTTTTGGGAAATGTGCCGGAACCCAGTCAAGAATGACGCCGATTCCGTTTCGGTGCAGATAGTTGACGAAATACATGAACTGGTCGGGCGTTCCGTAGCGGGAGGTGGGGGCAAAATATCCAGTCACCTGGTATCCCCAGGAACCGTCGTAGGGATGCTCGGCGATGCCCATCAATTCTACATGGGTGTAGCCCATCTCCTTGACGTAGGCAGCCAGCTCGTGCGCCGCTTCAATGTATGTATAGTAGCCGTCCTTTTCGGGGCGGTCTTTCTTTCTCCAGGAACCAAGATGCACCTCGTAGATGCTCATTGGGGACTTGGTCGGGTCTGCTTCGGCGCGCTGTGCCATCCAGCGGCTGTCCGTCCACTTGTAATTCTCGATGTTGGCGGTCACGGATGCAGTTCCCGGACGAAACTCCGCGTGGTTTGCGAAGGGATCTGCCTTGTAGAGAATCTTGCCGGACTGAGCGGTGATCGCGAACTTGTAGAGTTCGCCCGCCTTCATTCCGGGGCGGAAACACTCCCAGATTCCAGAATCTTCCAACTTAACCATCGGAGTGGAGTCGGGATTCCAGCCGTTGAAATCGCCGACCAGATGCACGGCTTTTGCGTGCGGAGCCCAGACCGCGAAGTAGTATCCGTCCTCTCCCTTGTAATTCTTTGGATGAGCACCGAGTTTTTCAAAGATCTCGTAGTGTGTTCCGGCTCCGAACAAGTACCGGTCAAGTTCGGAGATAAATCCCGTGTAGTTATTTTTCTTTGTCGTCTTTTTTGCGGCTGTCTTTGTGCCGGTGTGCCGCTTGCTTCCTTTGCTTTCTGCCATGGTGGTTACTCCCCCTTGATTTTAAGAATCGCGCCCTGATTTGCCGGGACGCTGATGTGGATTCTTCCGTTTTCCACAGGTATTGGTGCAAGGCTTTCGTCTAACAGATGCACTGCCACAGAGCCGCTTGCCGGAACGGGAATATCCATCTGTGCGGGCGCGTCGTCGTTGTTTAAGGCGATGATGACCAGAGAGTCGCCGTCTCGCCGCCCGTAGGCGTATTGGCGGTTGGTGAGCAGCAATTCCTGGTAGATGCCTGCGTGAAATTCCGTGTGCTCTGCGTGAATCTTGGCAAGTTTTTCGATCAGGCGGGTGAGATCATTTTCCTGCTCCTTCACATGGTCAAAATCAACTGCCGGGCGCAGCGCGTCGTCGCTGTCTCTGGTGCGTTTTCCCTCGATTCCCCACTCACCGCCGTAGTAGATGCTGGGGATTCCGGGAAGCGTCATCAGGCAGGTGTAGACGGGTGCCAGATGTTCTTTCTTTCGCAACTTGCTTGCGATACGGTCTTCGTCATGGTTGTCAACAAAGGTGTAAAGCTGGCGTCCGATTGCCTCCAGACGCCGGACATTGTGTGCAATCTCAAAAAAGTTGTGGTCGTTAAAACCAGAGTAGATACTCTTGTGCAATTCATAGTTGGTCACGGAGTGGAGCATCTGTGGGTTGACCCAGCGCGCGTAATCTCCGTGGATCACCTCGCCCATCAGCCAGAAATCGGGCTTCATCTGCTCCGTCTGTGCGCGCATTTCCTGCATGAACGTAAAGTCCAAAACATTGGCGCAGTCGAGGCGGATTCCGTCAATGTCAAACTCGTCGATCCAGAAGCGGATCACGTCAAAGAGATACTGTTTGACTTCCGGGTTCCAGAGGTTTAAGCAGGGCAGCTCAAAATGTCCCTGCCAGGCATCGTACCCGAACGGATCGCCGAGGGGGCTTTGCCAGTCGAAATTCACGCCGCGGTACCAATCGCGGTAAGGGGAATCCCACCGTTTCTGGCGAATATCCTCAAATGCGAAAAACTCGCGCCCCGTATGATTGAAGACACCGTCCACCACCACGCGGATGCCGTTTTTGTGGCAGACATCGACGAACTCCTTAAAGTCTGCGTTGTCGCCCAGACGGCGGTCAACCAGGCGGTAATCGCGCGTGTCGTAGCCGTGGGAGGAAGACTCAAAGAGTGGGCCTATGTAGATGGCATTTGCTCCGAGCTTCTGAACGTGGGAGAGAAAACCAGTCAGGTCTCTCAAACGGTGGACAACCTGGGGATCGTCGTTGTGCTTTGGCGCACCGGTCATTCCCAGGGGATACATATGATAAAAAATGCCTCTCTCATACCAAGTACTCATGATGCGGAAACCTCGCTTTCTTTGTATGTCCTCAGAAGAAACTGATAGCGCAGCTGAGCCGCGTTCAGTTCATAGATGTAGCAGTCGATGAGAGTGGGGTCAACGACCTCCTCAAAGTGGTTGCGGGCTGCCTCCATTGCCCAGCGGCTCTTCTCAATCTCAGATTTGAGATAGCGGGTGGTTGCAGTCTCCTGCTGTGCTTTCAGATGATGGATCATAGACGCCTCCTTTGGGATTTCTGTTCTCAGTATCCCCACGGAGGGAAAATTTATCCATCAATACAGGAATTCTTCCAGCCGATACCCAAGCTCCATCAGAATCCGATTGGAATCGCGAAGCGTCAGATAGTAGTAGTTTGCCGTCCCTTCCTGCCGTACTCCCACAAGACCTGCACCTTTTAAGATCTTTAAGTGGTGCGAGATCGCGGGGCGTGAGAGGCTGGTGCGCTGTGTGATCTCGTTGACATTGAGCGCGCAGTCCTCAAAATTCGGGGATTTCTGGAAAGCAGAAGTCTGGAAGGCTTCTTGTGTCAAAACCTGGATGATGGAGAGGCGCATCTTGTCACCGAGCGCGATAAAAAGCGGCATACAGCGGTTGAATTGTTCCTGCAACTCCTGCGGTGTGGTCATCTGCGCTCCCCCTTTTCCTGAAATTAGTTGGTTTAAGTTTTTGAACCAAGTACAGTGTAACATCAGCGAAGGGTTTCGTCAAGTGACATAAAAAAGAAGTTGACATTTTGTGTTATATCGTTCATAATGTGCAAATAAAGTCTTCTGCACTTCAAGTGATCTTGTTGATTTCTAAACATTATGAGAGGAAAATGTCTATGTTTCTGATTTTTCTGACAGTCGCCGGAATCTGGGATGGAGCACGAAAACGGATTCCAAACAAGGTATTGCTCTTTGGGCTTTTGTGCGGGGGCGCGGACGCCATTTTTTTGGGGAATGTCTCGTTGTGGTATCTCTCACTTTTTGGAGCAGCTGCGCGCTTTTTTTGTATGATTTTGCTGACCTGGTCGCTCTTTTGCCTGCGCCTTTTCGGGGCAGGAGACCTCAAACTTGCAGCGGTGATCGTCGCCTGCTTGGGGTGGCGTGTTGGCGGGGCTGGGCTTGTTTTGGGGGCAATGCTTGGCGGTGTGTGGGCGTTTTTCCGGTTGGCGCGCCGCAGATTATTCGCCCGGCGGTTTGCCTATCTTGCTTCCTACATCCGCGTTTTTTTGTCTTCTGGGAAATGTTCCCCCTACTACAAGAGAGGGCGAGACGGTGAGGAGGCGGTGATCCCGTTTGGTCTTTGCCTTTGCCTGGGAAGCATTGTTGTGAGTTTTTTGTGCAAAAAGTGAAAAAACCTATTGACATTTGCGAATTACTCGTGCATAATACAGTCACATTCGTTCGGAATGGTTCTATTTTCAGAAGTTCGGTTCTAGTTTTATTTCGCCCTGGATTCGGGCAGATTTCAAAAAAGATGCGAGTTGTTGATTTGTTTTTGTGCTCATTGGGAGGAGAGGTGAGCGTTTGCCATGGAGCGGATTATGGCAATCTATGACGTGGACCCGTTTTACGGCGTCCGATTTGCGGACTTTATCAACCAGAAGGAGAAGACGCCGTTTACGGCAATGTCTTTTACCAGTCTTGCGAAGCTGAAAGAGTACGCGCAGGAACATAGCATAGAGCTTCTCTTGATTGATCGCGGTGCGCTGCGTGAGGTGGGAGAGATCCGGGCGCGCCAGATCGTCACTCTGGTGGACGGAGAGGTGGTGGAGTTGCGTGAGGAACAGCCGGTGGTGTATAAGTACCAATCCGGTGAGAGCATTATGCGTGAGGTGATGGCTTGTTACTGCGACCAGGAGGTGGATGAGCCTCCGACTGTTTTGGGGGCGAAAGCTGGCGTGATGGGGGTGTATTCTCCGATCAACCGCTGCTTGAAAACGTCGCTCTGCCTGACGCTGGGGCAACTCTTGGCAAAGAGTGAGCGGGTACTCTATGTGAATCTGGAAGAGTATTCCGGGCTTGCAAAGCTGCTGGGGGTGGAACACCTTCAAGATCTCTCGGATGTGCTCTATCTCTACCGGCAGGGGGCGTACAGTTGGCTCAAACTCAAGGCGATCGTCCACACCTGGGGCGGGATGGATTACATTCCCCCGGTGCGCTACGCGGAGGATCTCAACCAGGTCGCGCCGGAGGAGATCGCGCTTTTGGTGGAGCGGATTGCAAGGGAGAGCGGTTATGAGAAGGTGATTCTTGATGTGGGACAGATGGGAAAGGGGGCGATTTCGCTCTTGCGCCTCTGCGACGTGATCTATATGCCGGTGAAGGACGATTGCATCTCCGCGGCAAAGGTGGAGGAGTTTGAGGAGTATCTGGAGATTGCCGGTGTGGGGAAGATCCGGGAGAAGATTCAAAAACTAAAGCTCCCCTATCACAACAGTTTCGGGCGCAGGGACACCTACATGGAGCAGCTTCTCTGGGGAGAGCTGGGAGATTATGCGCGCCGCCTGATTCACGGGGGAAGGATGGCGTAGAGAAGGAGAAGGCTTGTAAATGCAGGAGAACAATCACGAGAGAGAGTCGCTCCGTCAGGAGATGCGGCGGCGGATCGGAGAACAGCTGAGTGGGCGAAGGGAGGTTTCGGACGAGGAACTGGGAGCGTTGATTGACGAGGCGATCCGGGAAGCCGGGCGGGAACATTACCTTCCGCTCAAAGACCGGATCTGGCTGCGTAACAGCCTATTTGACAGTTTTCGCCGCCTGGACATTCTTCAGGAACTCATCGACGATAACACTGTGTCGGAGATCATGGTGAACGGGCCGGGGCAGGTATTTTTGGAGCGTGGCGGGCAGATGCAGCTTTGGGAGCGGCGATTTGCCACCGGGGAGCAGCTTGAGGACATCATCCAGCAGATGGTCAGCCGCGTCAACCGAACAGTCAACGTCTCCTCACCGATTGTGGACGCAAGGTTGGAGGACGGATCGCGCGTTCACGTTGTCCTTCCGCCGATTGCGATTGACGGTCCGGTGGTGACGATCCGAAAGTTTCCCGAACCCATTACCATGGAGCGACTCTTGGAGTTTGGGGCGATCAGCAAGGAGGCGGCAGACTTTCTTCGCACATTGGTGGAGTCCGGCTACAACCTCTTTATCAGCGGCGGGACAAACTCCGGCAAGACGACGTTTCTAAACGCCCTCTCCGCCTATATTCCGCGCCGGGAACGCGTGATTACGATTGAGGACTCCGCGGAGCTTCAGATTCGTCAGATTCCAAACTTGGTGCGGCTGGAGACGAGGAACGCCAACACACAGGGAGAGGGGGAGATTACGATGAGCCAGCTGATTCGGGCAGCGTTGCGGATGAATCCGAGCCGGATCATTGTCGGCGAGGTGCGCGGAAAGGAGGCACTCGATATGCTTCAGGCGATGAATACGGGGCATGATGGTTCGCTCTCCACGGGGCACGCCAACAGCCCGGCAGACATGATCAGCCGACTGGAAACGATGGTGTTGATGGGAGCGCAGCTTCCGCTTGCGGCGATTCGTGGGCAGATTGCGGCGGCACTCGATGTGATTGTGCATCTTGGGCGATTGCGGGACGGAAGCAGAAAGGTGCTTGAGATTGCGGAGATCGGGGGATATTGCGATGGACAGATCCGGACAGAACCGCTGTTTCGGTTTGAGAAAGGGCAGCTTAAAAAAGTCGGAGAACTCAAAAACCGCGAAAAGCTCGCTGCACTTTGGGAGGAGAAAGAGGCAGGCGCGGGGGCAAGTGGCGGATGAGCGGGAGGACTATCGGATTTACACGCTCTCTGTTCGGGAGTGGCTCTTATTTGGAGTGCAGGGCGCGGGAATCGCAGCGATTTTGTCTTACGTCTTTTACCGAAGTCTTTTATCGTTCTTCTTGCTTCTTCCACTTGCAATTCTTTATCCGATCTACAAAAAAGGGGAATTGATTCGCAAAAGGCAGCGGGCGATGAGCCTGGAATTTAAGGACGCGCTCACCGTGTTCTCGTCTTTTCTGGGGGCAGGATACTCCGTGGAAAACGCGCTCGCAAAGGTGGGAAAGGAACTGATCTTGCTTCACGGGGAAACGAGTGTGATGGGAGCGGAGTTTCTTGCGATTGCCGGGCGTCTAAGGCTCAACGAGACGCCGGAGAGCCTGCTTTTTGATCTGGGGGAGCGAAGCGGGATTGACGACATCAGCAGTTTTTCGCAGGTCTTTGCGGCGGCAAAGCGAAGTGGAGGCAATCTCGTCGAGGTGATCGCACATACGGCGGGGGTGATTCGCGATAAGGTGCAGGTGCAGGAAGAGATTCACACCATGACAGCGGAAAAAGCCTTTGAACAGAAGGTGATGAACGTGGTTCCGGTTGCGATTGTGCTCTACATAGATTTGAGTTCACCCGGATTTTTCGACATTATGTATGAGACGGGACTTGGGCGGATGGTGATGAGCGGCTGTCTTGTTGTGTATGTGGTGGCGATTGTCCTTGCCGGAAAGATTCTCTCAGTGGAGGTGTGATGGATGGGATAAAAAAGATGGAGGTATCTCGCTGGAAGCGGCAGATTGCCTGCGTTGTAATTGGGCTTACCTTGGGCGCGCTGGCGCAGGGAATGTGGATCATGACGGATTACTCGGTGCTTGAGCGGCCGGGTTACGGGGAGGAGAGCAGGACGCAGACCGTGCTTGTGGGCGGGCTTACAGATGATGAGATCGCGGTGGAGGTGGAAGTTTCGGGGCGGGAATATACGCCGGAGGAGGCAGGACAGGCGGCGGAATCTGCCGCGGAGCAGCTTTTTCAAGAGATTCTTGGGGAAAATGCTTCTCTCACTACGGTGTGCAAACCGCTCAATCTTGTCTCAAGCCTGGACGGATACGGGTTTCGCATCGTGTGGGAGAGCAGCGACAGCGAGCGAATCGACGTACTTGGAAATGTTTCCCTGGAAAATCTAGGAAAAGAAGGGGAACAAGTTGTGCTCACCGCCACGCTTGAGAGCGGAACATTCTCGCAGGCGTTTGCATTTCCAGTGCGGGTGAAGGAAGAAGAAAGAAACGCGCAGGAAGGCGAGCGAGAAGCATTTGCCCGAAATATCAAAGAAGAAGATTCTCGCCAAAGAACACTGCCGCAGCTGACACTTCCAGATACTTATGAGGGGCGCGCGCTCACTTACCGGGATGAGGAGTCGTTCTTGGCGGGGAAGCTAATCGCGCTTGGCGTACTCGCAGCGTTTCTGGTAAGCGCGCAGGAAAAAAGCCGCGAGAGAGAGGCGAAAAAGCGGCGGGAAGCGCAGTTGATCCTTGACTATCCGGAACTGGTGTCGAGATTGATGATCTTTCTGGGGGCAGGGATGACATTAAAGACGGCGTGGGATCGGATTGGCGCGGATTACCAAAAGCGGATTCAAAAAGAGAAGGGGCAGACACGCCCGGCCTATGAGGAGATGATCGTGACGAGTGAACAGATGCGACAGGGCGTGGCGGAGGGTAGGGCTTACGAGGAGTTTGGACGGCGGTGCGGGGTACTCTCCTACATCCGATTGTGCAGCTTATTGGAGCAGAACCGAAGGAACGGCTCGAAGAACTTAAAAGAACTTTTGCGCCTTGAGATGGCGCAGGCGTTTGAGATGAGAAAACATCAAGCGCGCCGACTGGGGGAGGAAGCCGGCACAAAATTGCTCTTGCCGCTCTTTTTGCTGTTGGGAATGGTGATGGTGATGGTTGCAGTTCCGGCAATGCTGGAATTTTTATGAGAAAGGAGAACGGAATGAGAGAAGAGATTCGCGCATTTTTATTGGAAGAGGATGGTGTGGGTGTGATCGAGGTGGTGTTGATTCTTGTGGTTTTGATCGGTCTTGTGCTGGTGTTCAAAAAACAGATCAATACCTTGCTTCAGAATGTATTTAAGGAGATCAATAAGCAGTCAAAAGAGGTTTATTGATGAGGAAGCGTGGGGAGATCTCTGTCTTTTTGGCACTCGTGCTCTTGAGCGTGTGGGCGTTGCTCTGTGGAATGGTGGAGAGTGCCCGCACGGTCGGGGCAAGGCTGTATCTGCGCCAGGCGTTCAATTCCTCGGCGGATTCCCTGCTGAGCCAATACCACAGACAGCTGTGGCAGAGGTATCGAATTTTGGGATTGGAGTATGAGAACGAGCGTCAGCTGGAGGAGGAGATGAGCGGGTTTCTCGCGCCGTACCTTGAGGCAAAGAATTGGTATCCCCAGAAATTGGAATCTGTGAAAATCAAGGAGCTGGAAGGATTGGCAGATGCGGACGGAAGATACCTGGAAGAGCAGATTCTCGCGTACATGAAGTACGGGATCGCGCAGACCGACCTTTCCGAGATTTCTGAGGCGGATGTCGGGGAAGTCTTTGAGACGCTGACGCAGGCAGGGGCAGTGCAGGAGATGGAGTCACTCTACGAAGGTCATGCGAGGGAGGCATTGAAACTCGAAAAATCTCTGGAGAAATTGAGAAAGACGGTGGACGAGCAGGAAGCGGCGTGGGAGAAGGCAAGGGAAGAGCTAAAAGACGCAGATGGGGATGGGTTCGACCGGGCTGCAAAGGCGCAGATTCGCAGTCTTGAGAAGATTCCAGGACGTGTGGAGGACTATCAAAAGCGGGCGGACAGACTACAAACGGCTCTTGATGAAAGCCGGGCAAAGTTTGATGTGAAACGGGAGGAGCTTGGAAGCGAGGTCTTCAGGGCACTGGAAGAAGAGATTGCACAATATGAGACCTACACAAAAGCGGACGGAGAGCGGCGAGCAGAGATTGAGGGACTTGTGGCGATCAGTGAGGCGGCGATTCGTCAAATCCAGGCAGTTCAGGAAGAGGCGGATGAGGTGCAGGACTACATTGATAATTGGGATTCGGATGAGGAAGAAGAGCTGGACGAGGAGGAATGTTGGGAGCCGGTGCTTCGCTCATGGGAGCGTGTGAAACGCCCGGCGTTATCGGTTGCCGGCGGTGTGGCGGATGCGGAAAAAGAGGGATTCTTGGAGGCGGTGCGGGAACTTGCCACAAAAGGGCTCTTAAAAGCCGTGCTTCCGGAAAATGCACCGATCTCAAGTGGCAAGCCAGATCTTACGAACGCGCCGTCCACACAGTACAAAAAGAAAGGAAGTTCCTCTGCCTCGCTGTTTGAGCGGCTGATTCTTGGCGAGTATACACTGCGTTATCTGGATTATTATGGAAGAGAACCGGGACTTTCCGGCGGGTGCGCCTACGAAACGGAGTATCTTCTCTTTGGGAAAAAGACGGATGAGAAGAATCTGGAAGCAATGGCAGTTCGCCTGCTTGCCGTCCGGGAAGGGCTGAATCTGGCGCACATTCTCTCAGACCCGGCAAAGCGAAGCGAGGCGAGAACGCTTGCCGGTGCGATTGCGGGCGGCGTGGGGCTATCGCCCCTGACTGGGGTAGTCGCGTTTTTCATCATGGGAATCTGGGCACTGGGAGAGGCGATTCTTGATGTGCGCGCCCTGCTTTCCGGGGAGAAGGTCGTTCTATTAAAGACGAAGACGACTTGGAAATTGACGCTTGAGGAGCTTTTGCGGATGGGGCAGACAAAGGGGGCAAGCATTGCCTCGCACGATGCGGCGGGGGAGAATGGCTTGACGTATCGCGGATACTTGCGGCTCTTTTTGATGGCAGGGTGGTCTTCCCAGACCGACTACCGCCTGCTCGATGTGATGCAGGGGAACATCCGCGAAAAACAGAGCGACTTTCGGATTCGCTCCTGCGCGTACCGCGTACAGATGCGCGCCCAGTTTTTGGGAAAGCATCTCTTCTTGTTCCCTTCCAGGTGGATTCGTGCGGGGCAGGGGAACGGATCTGGATACGAGATGGAACTGTCGGTTTCCGGGAATTATTAGAAGAAAGGGGGACGGAGAATCATGCTCTTTTTTTCAGATCAATTATCACATCTTTTTGAGACAAAAAATCGCACCTCTCCAGTACGAAGCTCACGGATCGAAAAACGGATCTGGCAAAATTGTATTTTGGGTCTGCGAAAGAGAGCATCACTGTCCGCCTCCCTGACCATTGAAGCCGCGCTCGTCTTTCCTCTGTTTTGCTTTTCCTGCCTCTGTTTGATTGCCCCGATTCGCCTCTTTGACCAGCAACGGCGGTTTCAGGCAGTGCTTGAGGAGGCGGGGGAGGAGCTGAGCAGACTTGCCTACCTCAAGGAGGTTTTAGAAGGGGGTGGGGGAGAGATTCGAGAGGGACAGGAAGCGGCGGTATCGGCATTTTCCCTTCTAGCTGTCCGCCAAAAAGTCAAACAGGCGGCGGATGAGCGGATGGTCTCGGATCTTACGCTTCTTGGCTCACAGCTTTCGCAGGATGGCATGATCCGGCTGCGATTGCGCTATCGCTTCAAACTGCCTGTGGCAATCTTTGGAATCTCGGATCTTGCGATGGAGAATGTGTGCGCGCGTCGTGCCTGGGTTGGGGCAGAGGGAGGAAGGCGAAGAGAAGGCACGGGAAGTGTGCAGGATCCCGACGATCCGATTGTCTATGTGGGAAAAGATGGAACTCGCTACCATGTGGACGCGTATTGCCATTATCTGGTCAACAATTTGCGGCGTGTGGACGTTGGCGAGGTTGAAAATTTGAGAAATGTGGTCGGCAAAAAGTACTATCCGTGCAGAAGCTGTGCGACAGGGAATGAGCAGGGAAGTGTATACATTATGGAGAGCGGAAGTAGTTACCATGTCGATTCGGAGTGCAAGGCGATTATGGCGTATTCCAGAGCCGTGCCGCTCTCCGAGGTCTCGCATTTGGGGGCGTGCTCGTATTGCGGAGGAGGACAATGAGAGAATGGATGCAGGGAATATTTGGGATCTATCTGGGACTTGCGGTCTATCAGGACATACGAAGAAAAAGCGTGCCGTTCGTACTCTTTCTCGTCTTTGGGATTCTTGGAGGTGTGATGCGGTTCGGGATGCTGTGCCGGGAATGGACGGGAATCGGCGAGGTGCTGTCCGGGCTGCTTTTGGGGGTGATGCTTCTTGGTCTCTCACATCTGAGCGGTCAGGCATTGGGGGAGGGAGACGGATGGTTCTTTCTCGTCTCCGCCTGTTACCTGAGTGCCTGGGAGAACGTGACGCTGTTTTTGGGCGGTCTGTTTCTCTGCGCGATCGCCTGCTTGTTTTTGGTGGTCTGGGGAAGATTTCATGGAATCTGCATGAGAAAACGGCGGGTGGCATTTCTTCCATTTCTCCTTCCCGTCTGGTTTGTGATGATTGTGGAAAACCTTCGGCGAGTATGAGTGTGGAAGCTGCCTGCGTGATGGCGATTGTGATTCTTTCGCTTGGAACGCTGTTTCGGGGGGCGTGGGGACTCAAGTCCAGGGTGGCAGGAACCATGGTTGCACACGAGGCAGTGGAGGTTATCCGCCATGAACCGGAGGTATCTGCAAAAGAAGGCGAGCGGCTCTTTGGTGAGAGCAGTCTTGCTTTGAACTTGAGTGAGCGGAAAGATACGGTTTCGGCTCATGCGGCGGGAAGCGGCTGGACGTGTGAGATTTCGGCAGATCGGTTTTGCCCGCAGGATTTTTTGCGGATGGTGACGCTTCTTGAGAGAACGGAGGCAGAAAATGGAGATTCACTATAAGCGGGAGATGAAGCGAAATTATCTGGTGGTGGAGCCGTCTAGTCAGATGCATCCCGGATACGAGGCGCAGATGCTCTTAAACAACGCCGTTGAGGGGCTTTTGCGCTTTCATATCAAGTACATGGACGAGCGGCAGAGTTATTATTACGAGATCACCTCCATGCAGCCGCTTGCCCGGATTCTGGACAAACGATTTGTAAAGCGAGAGGAGATAGTGCAGCTTTTGCTTCAAATTCACGCAGCACTTGGACGCATGGAAGCATATCTTCTCTGCGAGGATCGTCTGCTTTTGGATGCGGAATACGTCTATGTGGAGCCGGAGCGTTTTCGCGTCGGACTTTGCCTCGTTCCCGGAAGAGAGGAGAGCTTTCCGGAACAACTCAGCGGTCTGTTGCAATACTTGATGAAGCGCGCGGATCATAGGGATCGGGATTGCGTGGTGTTGGCATATGGGCTTTATCAGGAGAGTTTGAAGGAAAATTACGGGATGGACGACTTGTTAAAGCTGCTCTCAGGGAAAGAGACGCCAAGCGAGAAAACACAGGAAGAGTTGGAGGAGAATGGGTCTTGGGAGGAGAATGCTTGGGAGGAAGAAACAGTGGCAGAGCACACGCCACAGAAGCGTGAGATTTTGCCCGACTTGCAAAAAAATGCGAGAAAAACGAGAGCAGGACCGATCGTGTCCTTTTTGGCAGTTGGAATCGCCGTGCCCGTGATGATCTGGCTGGTACGCGGAACGAACGCCTGTCTTCGGATCGCGCCGTTTTGGCTGATGTTATGGTTGATTGGCGGGGGAGTGCTGTTTGCCAGAAAGATTTTCCGAGAGAAATGGGAAAAACAGGAAACCGATAACTCCGACCGCACGAATCTTGAGAAGGAGGAGGTGCGCGATACCAGGCGGGCAAAAACGCCGATCTGGGAAGTGCCGGAAGAGCCGCCGGAGAGTGAACCGGCAAATGTGCCGGGGGATCTGTGTACGCAGGAGACGGCAAAGGCACAGGAGTTTCAGACGCAGCTTCTCACACCGCAGCAGAAGGAGGGGACAGGACATCGCCTGCAAGGCTTGATTCCTGCGGACGGGGATATTGCAATCTCGTACTTTCCGTTTGTGATCGGAAAATATCCGGATTTGGTGGATTACGCGCTGGAGCGACCGACGGTGAGCCGGCTTCATGTGCGGATTGACCGGACGGAGGAGGGATTTACGGTGACGGATCTCAACTCCACGAACGGGACAATGGTTGATGGAAAACTTTTGGAGGCGAACGAGACCGTTCCCATCTCGCCAGGGGATATTCTCTATATTGCGGACATTGGGTACACGTTCATGTAACGACTGCAACTTTTTACGTCATGAGTCATTACTTCGCCCCCTTCCAGTCTATTTCCAGTTGTGGTATGATGGAGTATGAAACAAGTCGCATTGCCTTGGCGGCAGCGGCAAAATTACAGAAAGAGGTAAGGACTATGAGAGATGAAAATTGCATTTTTTGCAAGATCGCAAACGGAGAGATCCCTTCTTCCACCGTGTACGAGGATGAGGAGTTTCGTGTGATTCTGGATTTGGGCCCGGCTTCCAAAGGACACGCGCTGATTCTACCCAAGAATCATTTTCAGGACGTGTGCGCCCTGGACGAGGAGACGGCGGCAAAGGTGCTTCCTCTGGGGGCGAAGATCGGAACCGCGATGAAGAAATCTCTGGGATGCGCCGGATTTAATCTGCTACAGAACAACGGAACGGCGGCAGGTCAGACCGTATTCCACTTCCATGTGCACGTCATTCCGCGCTATGAGGGAGGTCCTGAGATCGCTTCCTGGACGCCGGGAAAAGCAGAGAGCGAGGAACTTTCCCAGACAGCAGAACAGATCAGGAGCGCGCTGTAAACGATGATGGATTTTACGGATGAAATGTGCAAAAAGCAATTTGGAGAGACGTATGAGAAGAATTGCAAAAAGTTAAAGCAGCTTGCGATTCAATGTGAGATTCCGAAAAAAGATGCGGAAGATCTCGTACAGGATGCGTTTTTGGCTTACGCCGGTGCAGAATACGGGATGGATCTGCCCGATGAGGACGCTTACCGATTGCTTTCGCGCATTTTGAAGAACCGCTGCATTGATTATCATCGTGGGGCGATCAGAAAACAATGGGAAAATCTGGAAGATGACCTGATGGATCCGAGAGAAGAACCGGTGATTGAGCAGATTATCGGGGAAGAGCATTGTGCGGCTCTGGTGCAGGAGCTTGAGCACCTTCCTAAGAAATGCCGTGAGGTGGCAAGACTTCGTCTGTTGGAAGGATATTCCACGGACGAGGTCTGCCGCCTGCTGCACATCTCACAGAAGGCGTGTTATTGCAGAGTCAGCCGAATCCGTCAATACATCCGCAGAGCAATGGAGGAGGGGAGAGTTTGACTATCTCCCCGCACACTCATTGATCAGACCGATGATCGTGTCAACGGCGTTGCCAAGCTGGCTCTTTTCCATCGCTTCCTTGTAGGTCTGGCGATTCTCATAGAGCGAGTTGACTGCTGTAAGGAGCGATTCATCGGTGACGGATTCTTCCTCCATAACCATGCTAAAGCCCTGGCTTGCAAAGGAGTTTGCGTTTAAGATCTGGTCGCCGCGGCTGGCTGCCCTTGAGAGCGGAATCAACAGATTGGGCTTTCTCAAAGCCAGAAGCTCACAGATGGAGTTTGCTCCGGCGCGGGAGATCACAAGATCCGCTGCGGCGAACAGATGCTTTAAGGGTGCGTCCACATACTCGTACTGGACGTAGCCGCTCGTTCCGATCAAGCTCTCGTCCAGGTTGTTCTTTCCACAGATGTGGATGACCTGGAAACGGGTGAGAAGCTGCGGAAGGATCGCGCGCACGGCGCGGTTGACGGCAGCCGATCCAAGGCTTCCGCCGATGATTAAGATCACCGGGCGGTCAGCCGAAAGGTGCGCATAGGAGAGACCGGAGAGGCGGTCGCCCTGCAAGAGCTCTGCGCGGATCGGGGAACCGGTCAGAACTGCCTTCTCCTTTGGCAGGTACTTTACGGTCTCCGGGAAGTTGCAGCAGACTTTTGTCGCGGAGGGGATGCAGATCTTGTTGGCAAGACCCGGCGTCATATCCGACTCGTGGATGATGACCGGGATATGAAATTGCGCGGCTGCCAGGACAACGGGAACCGCCACAAATCCGCCTTTTGAGAAGACCACATCCGGGCGATACGCCTTAATCAGGTTTCTTGCCTGAAGGCAGCCTTTTAAGACCCGAAACGGGTCGGTGAAATTCTTCAGATCAAAATAGCGGCGCAGCTTGCCGGAAGCGATTCCGTCATAAGGAATCCCGGCTTTTTCCACCAGTCCGCGCTCCATGCCCTGATAGGAACCAATGTAGCGGATCTCATATCCGAGCTCTCTCAAGGAGGGGACAAGTGCAAGGTTTGGTGTGACGTGCCCTGCGGTTCCGCCTCCGGTCAACAAGATCTTTTTCATAGAAAAACCTCCGTCATCCATGCGTTACTGCTCTTCTTTGTACTGCTTTAAGGCGCGTGCCAGCTGATCCGGGCAGGAAGTGGGTCTGGGACCGCAGTGGATGCCTTCCATGCGGCGGATGGCATCGTCAATGTCCATGCCTTCCACCAGACGTGCAACGCCCTGAGTATTTCCGGAACAACCGCCGACAAAAGCAACATTTGTCACCTTATTGTCAACCACCTCAAAGCTGATTTCTTTGGAACAGACGCCATGTGTCTTGTATTGCATAGTTCGATAACCTCCGTATCATTTGATTTCGTGATGATTTGATTCATTTATTATATTCACACTCACCATGAAATGTCAAGAAGCCTTGCCAAGCAGCATACAGTCAAGGTATAATAGATTGCAAAATGACAATGACTTGAGGAGGAAATCAGATGCTTGGAATTATCGGAGCAATGGATGAGGAAGTTGCGCGCTTAAAAGAGCAGCTCTCCGGCGTCACGGTGACGCGCGTTGCGGGAATGGACTTTTATAGAGGAACGCTGGGAGACAAGGAGGCGGTTGTGGTTCGCTGCGGAATCGGCAAAGTAAACGCCGCAATGTGTACCCAGGTTCTGGCGGACAAGTTCGAGGTGTCCGGAATCGTCAATACGGGAATCGCAGGTTCTCTCAAAAACGAGATCAATATCGGCGATTTGGTTCTCTCGGACGATGCGATTCAGCACGACATGGACGCGACTGGATTTGGTTACGCGCCGGGACAGATCCCAAGAGTGGACACGCTGGCATTTGCGGCGGACGAGAAGCTGATCGCGCTGGCAAAGGGGTGCTGCGAGCAGGCAGTTCCTGAGGTTGGCGTTCACGTTGGAAGAGTCGTCAGCGGAGATCAGTTTATCTCGGATAAGACGAAAAAAGAGTGGCTGGTCAACACCTTCCACGGCTTCTGCACGGAGATGGAAGGCGCGGCGATCGCACAGGCAGCGTATTTGAACAAGATTCCGTTTTTGATTGTGCGCGCAATCTCCGACAAGGCGGACGACAGCGCGAACATGGATTATCAGGAGTTTGAGGCAAAGGCAATCGACCACTCCGTTCGCCTCTTAGCTGCCATGATCCAGGCATATGAAGGCTGATTTTTCAACCTGAGAATCGAATCGCAGCGGAATTTGACGAACGATTCTAGGCTCCCTGAACTTCCCAAACCATCTGTTTTGTGCCTATAATGGACGCAGAACGGATTGAATTCCGGGAAGAAAGGGGAGCTTTTTTATGATGACATTCTTACAGACAGGGAAGGCATTGTATGTGCTGGCGGCGATCTGTGCGGCGGGGATTCTGACGCGGCTGCTCGCATCGAGCTTCTACAAACGATTGATCCGTGAGAGCCAGAATCTCGCACTCACAAAGAACCGGTGTCTGCGGGCACTCAGGCAGAGTACGGAAGATACATACCGAATCAACCAGGGAATGAACAATGTGCGGGTCTATCTGGAACGCCAATTTTACGGGCTGCGCGTGATGGGACTCTCTCTCAGGGGGCTGGACAACCTCTCCGGGCAGCTGACGATGCTCTGCTTTCTCGCAGGCGGCGTGGGGGCATTTCTCTCCTATTGGTATCGAAGCGACAACTATTACATTGTCCTCTATGGGACGATGGGGGTGCTCGGCGGCATGGCGACCATGGTTGCGGAGGGAGGCGTAAACCTGGAGGCGAAAAAGCAGCAGCTTTTGACCTGTCTTCAGGATTCTCTGGAAAATGTTCTGCTCCCCAAGCTGGAGCGCGAGAACCGGGCGGATGCACAGGAGCAGAGTGAACCGCTTCGCTCCCCGGTCAGCCTTCGTTCTGGTGCAAGAGAGCGGCGGGGACAGCTTCGCAGAGGCGCGCTTCAGACGGCTGCCAGCCGGGAGCATTTGAAAGAATCGCAAAACGAAATTCCAAGACCTGCGATTGTCCCGGATCAAAAGACGCAAAATTGGCTTCAGGATCTAAGCCCGGATCAGAAACGCGCACTTGGGGAAATGTTGCGGGATTTTATGTCGTGATACAGTCGCATTTGATGGGGGAATGTGGTATAATGGGAACAACTGGGTATGACAACCCACGAACATAGGAAAAGGAGACGAATGGCAATGGGAAAGGAAGTAACATTTGACTATTCCAAGGCAGCCGGTTTTATTTCTGCTGAGGAGATGGAGAACTTCAAGACCACGGTGATGAGCGCGAAGGAGACTCTGGTGACAAAGAGCGGTGCGGGCAACGACTATCTGGGATGGATTGACCTGCCGGTGGACTATGATAAGGACGAGTTTGCAAGAATCAAGCAGGCAGCGCAGAAGATTCAGGGGGATTCTGACGTATTGCTGGTTGTCGGAATCGGCGGCTCCTACCTTGGCGCGAGAGCGGCAATCGAGTTTTTATCCCACAGCTTCTACAACGTACTTCCCAAGGAAGTTAGAAAGACTCCTGAGATCTATTTTGTGGGCAACAGCATAAGCAGCAAGTACATCCACGACTTAAAGCAGGTGCTTGAGGGCAAGGACTTTTCCATCAACATCATTTCCAAGTCCGGCACAACCACCGAGCCTGCGATCGCGTTCCGCGTATTCAAGGAAATGCTGATTGAGAAGTATGGTAAGGAAGAGGCTGCAAAGCGTATCTACGCCACCACCGACAAGGCAAGAGGCGCGCTCAAGAACCTGGCAGATCAGGAAGGATACGAGGAGTTCGTTGTTCCGGATGACGTTGGCGGACGCTTCTCCGTTCTGACCGCAGTTGGTCTGCTTCCGATCGCAGTCAGCGGCGCGGACATCGACAAGCTGATGGAGGGCGCGGCTTCCGGAAGAAAGAAAGCTCTGGAGCAGCCCTATGAGACGAACGCGGCACTTCAATATGCGGCAGTGAGAAACATCCTGCTTCGTAAAGGCAAGGAGATCGAGATCACCGCAAACTACGAGCCCAGCCTGCACTATGTATCTGAGTGGTGGAAGCAGCTGTTTGGCGAGAGCGAAGGCAAAGACCAGAGAGGTATCTTCCCGGCAGCCGTTGATCTGACCACCGATCTGCACTCCATGGGTCAGTTCATTCAGGACGGCGCGCGCATCATGTTTGAGACCGTCATCAACATTGAGGAGTCCTCGGCTGAGATCCTGCTTCAGAAAGAAGATGTGGACACCGACGGCATGAACTACCTGGCTGGAAAGAGCGTGGATTTCGTAAACAAGAGCGCGATGAACGGAACCATTCTGGCGCACACCGACGGAAACGTTCCCAACCTCTTAGTCAACGTTCCGGAGCAGAACGAGTTCTATCTGGGCGAGCTGTTCTACTTCTATGAGTTTGCCTGCGGCGTGAGCGGATACATTCTGGGAATCAATCCTTTCAATCAGCCCGGCGTTGAGAGTTACAAGAAGAATATGTTCGCACTTCTTGGAAAGCCCGGCTACGAGGAGCAGAGAGAGGCGCTGTTAAAGAGACTGTAAATTCGAACAATAAAAAGCCGCAAGTCCGTCAAAAGACCTGCGGCTTTTTGCTATCTATTCTTCGATCAGCTGAATTTCCAGATAGTCAAAATCAATGGATTCGATAAAACAATCCTGGGTAAAGCGCGCCTTGCTGTGAAGCTGGAAGTCGCGAACCACCGAGTCGAGCCAGATTGGCTTTCCCAGATCAAACGTAAGGCAGATTTCGTCAAGACTCTGAAACACCATCTGTGTGCGGGAGAGCGAATAATCGCTGATCTCTGCAACCGTATCTTTGAGCAAATGATTGTCTTTTACCAATTTTCCCCACATCCGAAACATAAACTCACCTCCAACAAATGTTATAACTATACTGGAAAATGCAGAAAATGTAAAGGGCACTTCTTGCCCCTTTCCGGAAATTGTAGTAAGCTAAAGCGAGAATACATGGGAGGAAACATTATGGCACAGACTGTGATGGATTACGCGGCATTCCTTGCAGAGGCGCGGGACGCGCTGGACAGTTTAACCTGCGATCAGAATACACTTGAGACGCTTGTCTCAAAAGAAGCAAGCCAGAAACGCGAGTTTGAGACACTCCGAAAATCCGTGGAGGAAAATATTTCCCAGACGACAAGAAAGCGCAGGGAAGAGATCGGCGCGAATTACGACGATGAGATCGCAAAAGCGCAGGAACGCTTAAAGCGGGCGCGGGCGCGAAGAGAGAAAGAAAAACATCGCGGCATGAAAGAGCGGATCGCAGAGGAGACAAAGACGCTAAAGGATGCAAACCGCAGCCTGAAAGTACAGCTTCACACCTTGTTTCAGCAGTCGAGCGTTCCGTCATTTTGTAGGACAACGCTTTACTACGCGCTGTATTATCCAAGAAGCGGCAAGGAGATTTTGACGTGCATCGCATTGCTTCTCGTCTGCTTTGCAGCGATTCCCGCGGGAATCTATCGCTTGGCAATCCCGCAGACTGTGCGCGCTTCCTGGCATTTGATCGTGATCTACCTGATCGACATCATCGTCTTTGGCGGGCTGTATCTGGCGATCAACGGCACAAAGGTGCGATACAAAGAGACGCTTGAGAAGGGACGCCGGATTAAGAATGAGTTCAATGCGAACGAGAAGAAGATTCGCGCGATCACAAAAGCAATTCAAAAAGACCGAAACGAGGAACTCTACGATCTGGAACGGTTTGACGATGAGATTGCGGCGGTCGAGGAGGAACTTTCCGAGATTGCGGGCAAGAAAAAAGACGCCCTCGAAACATTTGAGAGCGTCACAAAACACCTGATTGCGGATGAGATTCGCGCAAACACGCAGGATCGCATGGACGAGATGAAGCGGGCGTGCGAGGACGCAAACCGCAGAGTGCGCGAATTGGAAAAGCGGGTCAAGGAGGAGAGCATCCAGATCACAGACTACTACGGGCAGTATCTGGGAAGAGAATTTCTCCAATCCGACCGCATCGCGGAGCTTTCCAAGTTGATCCGCTCCGGTCAGGCGAGCAACCTGACGGAGGCCATGCAGAAATTGACGCAGGTTAAGAGTCCAGATTGATCATATGGTACGGAATCTGGTTGGCGGTGAGAAGCTGCGCTTCCCGCTGATGGCAGGTGAAAATGATGATCTGCCCGGTGCAGGTGCTCTTTAGCCACTTCATCGCCGTCTTTAAC